>Ga0268299_1000344_pt1 | contig 157821 bp, 151 predicted proteins | sample NOBtaG_FD_193484 | JGI IMG/M metagenome (GOLD analysis project Ga0268299, IMG submission 193484) | Activated sludge microbial communities from bioreactor in Nijmegen, Gelderland, Netherland - NOB reactor | ecosystem: Engineered > Bioreactor > Aerobic > Activated sludge | place: Netherlands...
GGTTGAAGGAGGCGACGTGGTTCGGGCGCGCCGCCTACGCCGCCGCGATCGGTGTCGGCCGGCGCCGCGCCGACTATCTGATGAACGGGCGCAAGCCGCCGCTCGGCATTTCCATCGCCTATCGGCTCGCCGATTGGTTCGTGCTCGAGAACATCAAGCGCGTGCTCGGGCTCGACCGCACGCGCTGGGTGGTGACCGGCGCCGCCCCCATCGCGCCCGATCTCATCCGCTGGTATTTCGCGCTCGGCGTCGACATGTACGAGGTCTACGGCCAGACCGAGAATACGGGCGTTGCCACCGGCACGAAGCCGGATGCGCTCAGGGTCGGCACCGTCGGCGTCGCCTCGCCCGACACGGAAGTGAAGCTCTCGCCCCAAGGCGAAATCCTCATCAAGGGCCCGCACGTCTTCATGGGTTACCTCAAACAGCCCGACAAAACCGAGGAAGCGCTCCGCGACGGCTGGCTCCACACCGGCGACGTCGGCGCCATCGACGACCAGGGATTCGTGCGCATCACCGACCGCCTGAAGGACATCATCATCACCGCGGGCGGCAAGAACATCACGCCGTCCGAGATCGAGAACCAGCTGAAGTTCTCGCCCTACATTTCCGATGCGGTGGTGATCGGCGACCGCCGGAAATTCCTCACCTGCCTCATCATGATCGACCACGACAACGTGGCGAAATACGCCCAGGACATGGGCGTCCCGTTCTCGAACTACGCCAGCCTCTGCCGCGCCCAGGAAGTGCTCGATCTCATCCGCGACGAGGTCGACAAGGTGAACAAGACCCTGGCGCGGGTCGAAACGGTCAAGAAATTCCGCCTGATCGACACGCTGCTGACCGCTGAAGACGAAGAGCTGACGCCGACCATGAAGCTGAAGCGCAAGCTCGTGAACACCAAGTACAAGGGCTTGATCGACTCGATGTACAAGGACGATTGACGCGTCTGGGCTCCACCGCCCCAAATCGAATCAACCAATCTCGACGGGAGGAAATCATGCGTAACGTGCTGACGTTCATGGCCGTGCCGGCGCTGCTGGCGGCGGGCACCGCCGCCGCCTGGTCGCAAACGCAGGGTGTCACCGACACGGAGATCGTGCTCGGCACCCACACCTCGCTCACCGGCCCCGTGGCGCCCTGGGGCATCGGCTCGACCAACGGCATGCGCCTGCGCTTCGACGCCGAAAACGAAAAGGGCGGCATCCACGGCCGCAAGATCCGCTACATCGTCGAGGATCACGGCTATCAGGTGCCGCGCGCGGTCCAGGCCGGCAACAAGCTGCTCAACAGCGACAAGATCTTCGTGATGGTCGGCGCCCTCGGCACGCCGATGAACAACGCGGTGTTCCAGCAGCAATTGGCGCTCGGCGTGCCGAATGTCGGGCCGTTCACGGCGGCGCGGTCGATGTCGCATCCGCTCCACAAACTCAAATTCGCGACGCTTTCGAGCTATTACGACCAGGTCCGCGCAGGGCTCAAATTCTTCGTCGAGAAGAAGGGCGTCAAAGCACCCTGCGTCATGTACCAGGACACCGAGTTCGGCCAGGAAATCCTGGAAGGCGTGCGCGACCAGGCCAAGGCGATGAACGTCAAGATCGCGGCCGAGTCCGGCCACAAGCCCACCGACACCGACTTCACGGGCGCCATCTCCAAGCTCAAGGACGCCAATTGCGATCTCGTGATGATGGGCACGATCGTGCGCGACTCGATCATCCCCTACGCCACCGCGCGCAAGCTCGGCTGGACCGTGCCGTTCGTCGGCACGTCGGCGAGCTACGAAAGCGTCGTCGCCGGCGCCCAAGGCGGCGTCACCGACGGCTATTTCAGCCTGAACGGCCAGGAAGTGGTCTATGCCGACCAGGCGACGGGCCCGGCCAAGGCTTTCTTCGAGACCTTCAAGGCCAAATACGGGGCGGATCCCGCCTACCCGGCCCAGCTCGGCTACGGCATCGCGGATACGATGGTCGAGGCCCTCAAGGGTGCCGGCAAGAATCTCACCACGGAGAGCTTCTTGAAGGCCTATGAGAGCATCAAGGGCTGGCGCGGCATCCTCGGCGGCCCGCCGGTCAGCTTCGGCCCCGACCGCCACCTCGGCTCCGACGAGGTTTTCCTCTCGGTCGTCGAGGGCGGGCGCTGGAAATCCGTCGAACGCAGCCTGCGGTATCAATAGCCGAGGCCTTGCGCACCGGCGATATTCGTCAAGAATGGACGCAACGATACGAGAGGCGCGCGGGACGCATGGTGCGGCCCGACGCGACCGGATCGAATAGGAGAGGAACAATGAGGACGCTTCCCAAGATACTCGCCGGCACGGCGATAAGCTTCGCGCTGGCCGCCGGCGCCGCGGCGCAAAGCCAGGGCGTTACCGCCGACAAGATTCTACTGGGCGCGCACACCTCGCTCACCGGGCCGGTGGCGCCGTGGGGCGTCGGCTCCACCAATGGCGCGCGCCTGCGCTTCGAGGAGGAGAACGCAAAGGGCGGCGTCCACGGCCGCAAGATCGAGCTCATCGTCGAGGATCACGGCTACCAGGTGCCGCGCGCGGTGCAGGCCGGCAACAAGCTGCTCAACAACGACAAGGTCTTCGCCATGATCGTGGCGCTCGGCACGCCGATGAACAACGCGGTGCTGCAGAGCCAGCTCGAAAAGAAGGTCTTGAATTTCGGCCCCTTCACCGCCGCGCGCTCGATGGCCGAGCCGCTGAGCCCGCTGAAGTTCGCGGTGCTCTCCACCTACTACGACCAGATCCGCGCCGGCTTGAAGTTCTACGTCGAGAAGAAGGGCGTCAAAGCCCCTTGCGTCATGTACCAGGATACCGAATTCGGGCAGGAGATCCTCGAAGCGGCGCGCGACCAGGCGAAGGCCATGAACGTCAAGATCGCGGCCGAGGCCGGCCACAAGCCCACCGACACGGATTTCACCGGCTCGATCACCAAGCTCAAGGACGCGAATTGCGACCTGGTGCTGATGGGCACGATCGTGCGCGACTCGATCATCCCCTACGCCACCGCGCGCAAGCTCGGCTGGAACGTCCCGTTCATCGGCAGCATCGCCTCGTATGAAGGCGTCGTCGCCGGCGCCCAGGGCGGCGTCACCGACGGCTACATGTCGATGACCTCGCAGGAAACCGCCTACGCCGACACGGCCGAGGGCCAGGTCAAGGCGATCCTCGAAGCCTACAAGGCCAAGTACAACCAGGACGCGGCCTTTCCCGCCCAGCTCGGCTATTTCGTGGCCGACATTTTCATCGCCGGCCTCAAGAACGCGGGCAAGGACCTGACGACCGATTCGCTCGTCAAGGGCCTCGAGGCGATCAAGGACCACAAGAACCCGTTCGGCGGCTCGCCGATCTCCTACGGGCCGAACCGCCACGTCGGCGCCACCGACATCATGCTCGCGGTCGTCGAAAAGGGCCGCTGGAAGACGATCGAAAAGGGATTGACCTACTAACGCCGGCCGCAAGGCCCGACGCAAAACGGCGCGGACCGGACGGTCCGCGCCGTTTTCGATTCTGCGGCGGCGGCGGCGGCGCGCAGCTGCGCGATCATGGCCGCAAGCCGCCTCGTCGACGCCGAATGCTGCGGGAAAAATGGGGCGAATGAGGGGATTTGAACCCCCGACCCCCGGAATCACAATCCGATGCTCTAACCAACTGAGCTACATTCGCCACGGGGAGCGCGCGGGAAACCGTGCAGGGCACGGCCGCCGCGAGCGCGACTAGATAGGCCGAGGCGCCGGAGGGGTCAAGGCCGCGGGGCGCAGCCTTTCGTTCCCGAAATGCGCTATTGGCTGGCCTTGGTCGAGACGCTTTCCGGCGCCACGATCGGCGTCTCGGGGCCGCGGCCGGGCGCCGTCACCATGCGGATGGCGTAGGTGACCGTGCTGATGCGCGACGGGCAGCACAATGGGTCGCTCTTGGCGTAGCGCTGGAAGGTGGCCGTGAAGCGCTCGGCGCCCTCCTTCTCGAGGTAGAAACTGCCGTCCTCGCGCGAATCCACCGGCCGCGGCGCCAAAGTGCCCGCGAAGCGGCCTTTGACGAAGACGAAGACCTGGTAGTCCATCGGCCGGCACATGCCGTCGACGCCATTGCGCGCGAACACGAAGACCGTATCGCCCGCCCGCTTCTCCACCGCGGCGCCGTGCCAGCCGGCAGCCGTCACTTGGCGCGTCTCGGGCGTCAGCTCGGATTTCGCCGTTTCCTCGGCGCCGCGCTTCTCGCAATCGCGGATGTCGGCCAGTCCGGCCTTGGGCCCGCGCGGAATGGTGCCGTTGGGATTGTTCCAGTTCCGCAGCGGATCGGCGTCGAGCCATCGGCTCTTGGCCGTTTGGGCGCTGGCGGCCGGTATCGCCGCCGCCGCGATGCAGAGCGCCAGGGCGGGCACGAGCGCGCCACGAACAATCGATCGAGCCGAAATCATGGTTCCTCCGTGAAAAAAATCCGCGCGATCACGCGCGGCGCCCGAAGATCTGCTCGAGCGCCACCATGGCGAGCACGCCATCGGGTTCGGCCAAGGCGAGCGGCACCTCGAAATGGTTCATGCCCTTGCATTCCACCAGCTGCGCGCGGTGCCGCACCTTGGCCTTGAGCGTGGCGGCGAAGTCGCGGGCCTGGCGCTGGAATTCGGGCGACTCGGCGTCGCCATAGGCCACGGCGATCGGACACGTGACGCGATCGAGATGCCGGATCGGCGAGAGCGCGTCCTCCTCGGCCTTGTCGAGCTTCACGTAGGACGAGCGCGCCGACAGCAGCACGGGCGCCAGATCGTACATGCCGCTGGCGCAGATGCCGGCCTTGAACGGGGCCTCGCCGATCCCGTAGGCGCGCCAATCGGTCGTCAGCAGGCACGCCGCCATGTGGCCGCCCGAGCTATGGCCCGAGAGATACATGCGGCCGGGATCGCCGCCGAAGCGCCAGGCATTGCGCGCGAGCCAGACGACGGCGCGGCGGGTCTGCTCCACCATCTCCGGCAGGCGCGCCTTCGGGATGACGGCGAAATTCAGCGCCACGAAGGCGACGCCGTTCTCGACGAAGGTCGGTGCCGCGAAGGCGCTTTCGTCCTTGGTGAGCTGGCGCCAGCCGCCGCCATGGACGAAGACATGGATCGGCGAGCCTGGCTTGCCGTTTCCGGCGGCCGAAGCCGCGGGTCCGGCCGCCATCAGCGGCGGGTAGACGTCGAGCGTCTCGTCGTCGCTGGCGCCGTAGCGCTCGGTCACGAATTTGTAGCGCGCCTTCACCTGCTTGCTGAGCGTGGCGTAGCTCGCGATCACCGGCTCGGCATTGGCGGCCCAGGCACGCTGATCGTAGGCCCGGTCGAGCTCGGCTTGGGTGTAGTGCAGAAAGACCGATCCCGACACGATTTCGCCTCCGGCGTGGACAATGCGTTCGGCCTATCGTAGGGCTTCGGCCACGCCCCGCCAACGATTTCACGCCCGCGCCCGCCTCATGCCCGTTACCCGCCTCAATATCGGTTGCGGCAAGTTTCCGCGCCCGGGCTGGATCAATCTCGACAACAAGGTTCGCCCCGGCGTCGATTGCGTCGCCGATCTCCGCGGTGATCTGCCGTTCGCCGACGGCAGCGTCGATTACGCGGTGGCCATCCACGTCCTGCCCCATATTCGTCTCGATGGATTGTCGCCTGCGCTCGGCCGCATCCGCCGGATATTGAAGCCCGGCGGCGTGATCCGCCTCGCCCTCCCGGATCTCGAGAAGGCGATCGACGCCTTCCGGCGCGGCGATGCGGCCTATTTCGAAGTTCCCGACGCGCAGTGGAAAAGCCCGGGCGCCAAACTGGTGGCGCAGATCGTGTGGCACAACGATCTCCAAACGCCGTTCACCTTCGATCTGGCGAAAGAAGCGCTCGAGAAAGCCGGCTTCGCCGGTGCCGCGCGCTGCGCCTTTCGCGAAACGCGCTCGCGCTTTCCCGAGATCGTCGATTGCGACAACCGCCCGGCCGAGAGTTTTTTCGTCGAGGCCGCGCGCGCCTAGGCGCTTACGCCGACAGCCCCATCTGCTTCAGCGCAATCTTTGCCAAGACGCCGTCGGCCTTGCCGAGCGTCTCGATGATCTCGAAGTGGTTGGCGCCCTTCACCTCGACCAATTCGGCGGGATGCTTCACCGTGGCCTTGAGCGCGGCCACGAAGGCGCGCGATTGGCGCTTGAATTCCGGGCTCTCGCCGTCGCCATGGGCGGCGACGACCGGGCACGCGATGCGCTCCAAGTGCCGCAGCGCCGAAAGCGCCGCCACTTCCTCCTGGCTGATCTTCACGTAGGAGCTGCGTGCGCTCATCATCACCGGCGCGAGCTCGTACATGCCGCTGACCGAAACGCCGCCCTTCAGCACGGTGGCCGGCACCTCGTATTTCGACCAGTCGGTGACCAGAGCGACACCGCAGAGGTGCCCGCCCGAGCTGTGGCCGGAGACGAAAATGCGCTCGGGATCGCCCCCGAAAGATTTGGCGTTCTTGTAGGTCCAAGCGATTGCGCTTCGCACCTGGTGCGCCATGTCCGGCAGCCGCACCTTGGGAATGCTGGAAAAGCCGATGACGACGCAGATGGCGCCGTTCTCCACAAAGGCCGGGGCCAAGAGCGAATACATCTCCTTCCGGCCGCCGCGCCACGCGCCGCCATGGATGAACATCTGGATCGGCGCGCCGCCGGACGCGGGCGCTTTCACCGGCGGGAAGATGTCGAGCCTCTCGTCCTCGCCCGTGCCGTAAGCCTTGGTCTCGAATTTGTACTTCTCGCGCACCGCGGCGCTGGCCGTGCCGTAGCGCTTGATGACCTCTTGCGCGTTCTTCGCCCACACCGATTGATCGTAGGCCTTGTCGAGTTCGTCCTGGGTGTAGTCGAGGAAGACCTTCTTCGCGTCCTGCGCCCAGGCCGCCCGCAGCGGCAGCGACGCGCCGAGGGCTCCCAGGCCCACGGCAAAGGAGCGGCGGCTCAAGCAGACGGCGATGTCGGTCCGTGCGGGCATGAAGGGCCTCCCTCGTCCAAATCGGGAGGACAGAATAGCAGAAAGCGCACCGGCCCGCGCCCGGTCCGTTGCGCGGACGAGGCCTGCGGTCAGCGCTTCTTGAGCGTCAAACGTTCCTTGCCGGCGACGGTCCACACCATCGTCTCGGCATCGGGGAAGGAGACGGGCCCCGCCATGGGCGCGCCGTCGCAATCGACGGTGAGGTCGGCGCCGTCCAGGCGATAGGCGCATGGCTTGGCGCCGGCTACCGTCACCTTGCCGGCTTCTTCGAAGCGATAGGTCGTGCCTTCGGCCTTGTCTCCTGTACTCGGGCTGCCGGGCGCCGACAGGATCGTCCACGTCCCGTTCACGCGCGCCGCGCTGGGCGCGGCGCCGGGCGCCGCATTGGGCGGCTGGGCCGCGGGCGTTTCCGCTTGTTGCCGCTCGAACTCGGTCTGCGACGCGGGCGCTTCGGTCCGATCGTCGTCGCAGGCCGCAACGACAAGACCGAGCGACAGCACCGTGCAGCCTGCGCCGAGCGCCTGAACGACACGCTTCGTGAGACACTGGCTTGGACCGATGACGCTCATTGTCGGCCTCCGTATCATTTCTTGCCCCCCATACGCGCATGGGCGCGCGATGCGCGCCGCGTCATGGACAAAACGAGCGATCGGCACCCTTTGTTCCCGCAAGCTCCGCCGGCATGGCGTGATACATCTGACCTGTGCGCGGGTCCGCCCCACCGCCGGCGCACTCGCCGCGGCGGCGCGGATCGCTATCATCGCCGGATAAAATCCAGGGAGGCTCGAACGTGCTCACGCTCTATCATCACAACATCTCGGTCTGCGCCCAGAAGGTGCGCATCGCCCTGGCGGAGAAGAAGCTGCCGCACGAGCGCAAGCACGTGCATCTCATGAAAGCCGAGCAGGTCTCGCCGGACTATCTCAAGATCAATCCCAAGGGCGTCGTTCCCGCGCTGGTGCATGACGGCCAGCCGGTGATCGAATCGACCGTGATCATGGAGTATCTCGACGACGCGTTTCCCGAGCGCCCGTTGCGCCCGGCAGCGCCCCTGGCGCGCGCCAAGATGCGGGTCTGGGCGCAGGTGCCCGATGCCGGCATCCATGCGGCCTGCGCCACGGTGAGCTTCGCCGCCGCCTTCGCCGAGCAGGTGAAAGCCGCCAACGATCCGGCCGCGCTCAAGGAGCGCCTCGCCAAGCTTCCCGACCGCGCCCGCGCCTGGCGCCAGGAGCAGCTTTACGCCCATGGCCTCGGCGCGCCCTTCGTGCCCGAGGCGGTGAAGCTCCACGACAAGATGCTCGCCGACATGGAGAAGTCGCTGCCGGGCGGCAAATGGCTGGCGAGCGACGAATTCAGCATCGCCGATTGCGCCATCGCGCCCTACGTGCTGCGGCTCGACCGGCTGGGCCTCGCGAAATGGTGGGACAACCGCCCGCGCGTCGCCGATTGGTATGCGCGCCTCCAGGCGCGCCCTTCGTGGGCCGAAGCGATCACGCCGTTCCCCAGCCTCGGCAAGGGCGACTACGACGACGACCTCAAGAGCAAAGGCATCGACGTCTGGCCCAAGGTGAAAGCGATGCTGGCAGCGTGACGGGCCACCACGTGGTTGAACGTCTTTGGACGCGGGCGCAACTATATGCGCAATCATTTAATCGGCGGTGATGAACCTCAGAATACTTGATCATTACGCAGATAATATTGCCGTCTCCTAAAAATTTCGTTGCGTTCGCATATAAATCGCCGTAGGGTTTCCGCCCATGACCCGGGCCCAGCCGCAGCGGCGACAGCGAGCGAGGCCGGCCGATGCGCTCCGGCGCGAGGCCGGGCCGGGAACGGTGCCCCCCCTGAATGGCGCGCCGGCGATCGAGGACTTCCAACTCGAGCGTCATATCTATTTCTGGCTCACCGAAGTCGTCGGCCGCCGCAACCGGCTCTTGGCGCCGGCGTTGAAGCCGTTCGGCCTGCGCGTGCCGGAGTGGCGGGTGATGGCCGCGCTTCATAGCCGTCATCGCATGTCGTTCAAGGAGCTCGCCGAGCTCGCGAGCTTCGACCAAACGACGCTCTCGCGCACCATCGACCGCTTCGTCCGCGACGGCCTCGTCGTGCGCCTCTCCGACGTCGACGACATGCGCATCACGCGTCTCGCCCTCACGGCCAAGGGCGAGCGGCTGTTTCAGGAACTCTGGCCCGTCGTCGACGAGCTCAACACCGCGAGCTGCGCGCGCCTGCCCGAAGGCGGGGCCGCCATGCTGCGGTTTCTGCTGGGCGAAGTGCGCCGCGGCCTCGACGACATGATCGAATCCCGCCGTCCGCCCAAGCGGCGCAACGGCACCGAGAACGGCGAATAGGAACGCGCAACGTCTCTAAACCGAGGGAGTGACGGCATGGACGGATCAGTGACTGGCGACATCAGGGCCTTGGTCGAGCCCGACCGCGTGCACCGCAAATGCTACACCGACCCCGACGTCTTCGACATGGAGATGCGCAACATCCACGAGACGGTGTGGGTGTATGTCGGCCACGAATCCCAGGTGAAGAACCCGGGCGATTACTATACGACGCTGATCGGCCGCCAGCCGATGGTCATGGTGCGCGCCAAGGACGGCAAGGTGCACGTCCTCTACAATCGCTGCCCGCACCGCGGCGCGCTGCTGTGCCCGGACCGCCACGGCAACACCGGCCAGACCTTCAAGTGCTCGTATCACGCATGGCGCTTCAATCTCGACGGCTCGCTGCTGAAGGTGCCGGTCGTCGAGCAATACGCCGGCACCCGCTTCGACCTCGCGGACAAGCAGTTCCACATGAAGCCGGCCGAGCGCACCGAGAGCTATCGCGGCTTCGTCTTCTGCAGCCTTTCGCATGACGGGCCGGACTTGAAGACGTACCTCTCCGGCGCGCTCCGCGCCTTCGACGACATGTGCGACCGCGCGCCCGACGGCGAGGTGGAGGTGGTGCCGACCTGCTTCCGCATGATCCAGAAATCCAACTGGAAGATCTTCCTCGAGAACCAGCTCGACGCGGTGCATCCCTCGATCACGCACGAATCCTCGGGCCGCGCCGCGCTCGAAGTGGAGAAAGACATCGAGAAGCGCACCGGCCACAAGGCGCCGCTCTCCTACCACTACATCTCCGCCTTCACCGAGCCGTTTTTCCGCTGGGACACGCTCAACACGATGGGCTTCCCCAACGGACACTGCACGCTCGAAGGCTATATGGGCCTCAGACCGCGCGATCCCGACACGCTCGAATACGAAGCGGCGATGGAGAAGAGCTACGGCAAGAAGCGCGCCGAAGAGATCCTGAACGTGAACCTGCACCATGTGCTGGTCTATCCCAGCCTTTCGGTGCAGTCGCCGCTGCAGCAGCTGCGCGCCGTCCGCCCGCTCGCGGCCGACCGCACGCTGACCGAGATCTGGCACTTCCGCCTGAAGGGCGCGCCCGAGGCGATTTATCGCCGTTCGCTCGACTACTACTACCTCGTCAACGCGCCCTCGACGATGATCAACGCCGACGATCTCGACAATTTCTGGCGTTGCCACACCGGCCTCGCTTCCGAGGGCGGCGATTGGGTGAGCTTCCACCGCAACGCCGGCCAGGACCCGCACAAGGACGGCGTCTACACCTCCGTTACCGGCATGAGCGAGCTGCCCATGCGCCACATGATGAAGGCGTGGACGGAATACATGACGAAAGGAGCACGGCGATGACCGACATCAAATTCGCTGCCGCCAAGCCCAACAAAATCCAGGGCAGCGCCACCGAGTGGGCGGAGCAGATCGACGGCGCGCCGCCGCCGTCGAAGAAGGTGCCGCCCCTGCCCGTCGCCAAGGTCGCGCAGGAGCTCCAGACTGCGGTCGAGCAATTCCTCTACCGCCAGGCGGAGATCCTCGACGACAAGCATTGGGACGAATGGCTCGATCTCTTCACGACCGACGGCCGCTACTGGATGCCGGCGAGCGAGGAGCAGACCACGGGCGACGGCATGGCCAACGTCTTCTACGAGGACCTCGACCTCATGAAGGTGCGCATCAAGCGCGTTAACCATCCGCGCGCCTGGTCGCAGAAGCCGCCGCACAAGCACTGCCATCTGGTCTCGAACGTCGTGATCGAGAAGCACGATCCGGCCTCGGGCGACATCGTCGTGCGCTCGCGCTTCCACATGGCCGAGTTCCGGCGCGACAACGTCCGGCACTTCGTCGGCAAATACCGCCACGAGCTCAAGAAGACGCCCAACGGCTACAAGATCAAGCTGCAGCGCGTCGATCTCGTGAACGCCGAAGGGCCCTACGAATACGTGCTGCTGACCTGGCTCTGACCGGCAGCCCGTCCGCTCCGCGAGGGAGAGGGCCCGCCCCGCCGCGCGCAAGCGCGGCGGGGCGAACTTTTTGGGCTTGTGGGCATTTCTTAACGATCCGTCGATTTGACGAAGGCCGCCGACCTTTCGCAAGCGCGAGAGGGGGTGTGAACAAAATCACTGTCCCGCGCGCGCTCGAGGGCCTAATCTTCCGCCGGTCGGCTCGAGTTGGGCCGCCAAGGGGTCGGATCCATCAGAATCAGAGGGAATACATGAAACGAATTCGTCTTACGCTTCTGGGACTTCTCGCCTTCGCCGGCCTCGCGATAATGCCGGCACAAGCCGCCGCCGATTGCGTCCCCGGCAATTGCTGGGGTGCCGTGGCCTACGGACCGGGCGGCGCCTGGGCCTATGCCGTGGACTTCGGCACCCGCGGTTCCGCCTCGCGTGCCGCGCAAGGCCGCTGCGGCGGTCGCTGCACCCACGTGCTGAGCTTCCACAATAGCTGCGGCGCCTATGCGACCGGTCCCTACGGCTATGGCTGGGGCAACGCCGGAACCCGCTACGCGGCCGAGGTCCGTGCAATTCAGGAATGCAATGCTCGGAGCCCGGGCTGCGCGGTTCGCGTCTGGGGCTGCACGACCCGGTAACACGGCCCTGAAGTAACCGGCGGCGGCGCGCGCGAAGCGCCGCCGCCGGCGCCTGCCGGGCGGGCGGTGGAACCATGCTCCGCCCCGCACGTACATGACTCGATTTTCCCGTCCATCAGCGACAAGGAAACGAGAGCCATGTTCCGCACCGGCGCCTCCATCGTCGCCCTCGTCATCGCCGCCGCATCCGCGGCCGCCCAGACCCAATATCCCGCCGCCGGCGAGCGCGATCCACAGATTCTCGCGCGTTGCGAAGGGGCAACGTCGCTCACCCAGCGCACGATTTGCAACAATCGCGACCTCGCCGCGCTCGAACGCGACATCCACCGCTACGTGGAAGCGTTGCAGCGCCGCGGCACCGGTAGCGCCGCCGCTCTCGAAGCCAGCCAGATCGCGTTCGAGCGCCAGCGCGAGGCGGCTTGCGGAAACCTCGCCGCGGCCACGGATTATGACGGTCCGGCGCATCGCTGCCTCGTCGGCCAGCAGCGCGCACGGCTGGTGCAGCTCGCCGCCCAATCCGGCAGCGCCCTCAGCGGCGTCTATCGTGCCGCCCGGCCCGATCTCAGCGGCGACATGGCCATCGTCGAATGGCCCGACGGCCGCGCCCAGGTCATGATCGACACGCTGACCCCGCCCGACGCGCGCACCTGCAGCATCAATTTCACCACCACCGCGGGCACCGCGCTGTCTGGAACGCCGGCCGGCGCGCCTAGCTGCCGCGTGAGCATCGATGCCCTGGGTCGCACCGCGACCGTCCGCTCGGAAGGCGATTGCAGCGCCGTCTGCGTCATCAACGGTCGGCCGGACGGCGTCTACCGGCGCTGAGCGAGGCGCGCTCCCCGTGTGCTTCTATCGTCCGAGCCGTCCCGCGATGCACGGCTCGAACGAGCCCTTAGCCGCAACAGATTCGTTAGCGCGGAAGCCGCCGATTCCGGCGGCGGCCCGCGAAGCAGGCTGCCTTCAAGTCTGCGGCGCCGAAGAAATCAGCGGTGCCGAGAAAGGTCAGACGCGCTGATCGAGGTCAGCGGCGCTGTAAAGAGTCAGCGGCGCTGAAGGAGTCAGTCCTGGCAGAATTTTGGGTTGACCGCAGCGACCGGCTTGCGCGCCGCGCTCGGTTCGGTGGCCGATCTCGTCATCTTGCCGCCATCCGCGACGATGGCGACGATCAACGAAACCACGAGGCCGACGCCGCCCAGGGCGCCCGCGCTCAGAAACGCCAAATCCATGATACCCGCTCCCTGCCGTGCCGCCTGCAGGATGAACGGGCTGGCGCGGGTGGGGTTCCCGCTCGGCCGTCGGGGCCGGCGGCGATTGCCCGGCGCGCAGCTCGCGATTCAGGCCATCACGCGGCCGCTGAAGCGGTGCAAGGGGAAGGAATTCGATCGCGCGGGCGGCGCGGCGTCGCGGCGCTTGCATTCGACGAGCCTGCCGATCGGCCGCCGCTGCGGTTCGTGCGCGGTATCGACCGGCGTGCCTTGTTCGGCGATGTAGAGGATGTGGAGACCGCGCGCGGCAAACACGCCGAGCGCCTGGTCGAGATCGTTGAAGCTCGCGATGATCGCTTCCGGGCTCTCGCTTTCGCCGCGGGAATAGACGATTCGGAAGGCCGGCATGGCCGCTCTCCAGTGCTGTCCGAGAAGCCGTCCCGCCGCGTCCGATCCGCTGCCCTCGACCGGGAGCCTCTGATCCCGGCGGCAGCGCCCGCCGGCGTCTGCTTCTGGATGTCCCGGTTCTAGCCAATCCGGTCCAACGAATCTGTGACGGCCGTCACAGGATATTGATGTGCCGTTATCGGACCCAAAACGGATCGCACCCCGCCACGAGGCCGAGGCGGGGCGCAATCGGCCAAGCAAGGCGCAGGCGTCAGCGAATCGCCGCCGCGTTTCCGAACGCGCCGGTCAGGAGCAGGACGACGACGACGAGCAGCAGGATTCCGACGAAGCCGCTCGGGTAGTAGCCCCAGCTCCGGCTATGAGGCCAGGCCGGAATGGCACCGAGCAGCATCAGGATGAGCACGATCAGCAGGATTGTACCGAGCATGGAGCGGACTCCTCTGTTCCCCTTCCGCATGAAACGCTTCGATGCCGCCGCAGTTCCGGCCCATCGCGGCCGCAAAGCGTTGGCGCCTAGCCCAGGCCAAAGCCGCCGGTGAAATATCGAGCGCGTTTCGCCGCCGCGACGAATTTCTCGCGAACCAAGACACCCGGGGCCCGTTCCTATCGCACGTCCCAAGAAACCTCAGACCAACGGAGATGCATCATGGATGCACGCACGCAAGAAAGCTTGGCAAGCAACGAAGTCGGGTCGCTCATTTCATCGGGCCGCGTCACCGGCACCGAGGTCTACAACGTCAAGGGCGAGCACCTCGGCACGATCGAACACGTGATGATCGACAAGCTCTCGGGCCAAGTGGGATACGCCGTCATGTCGTTCGGCGGCTTCCTCGGCATCGGCGAAAAATATCATCCGCTGCCCTGGGCCGTGCTCGACTTCGATCCCGCCAAGGGCGGCTATATCGTGGACCTCGACAAGAAGACGCTCGAGGCCGCGCCGATCTACGCCAACACCAGCGATCCCTCCGAATGGGACGACCGCGGCTGGCGCGGCCGGGTCGACAAGTACTACCAGCCCTACGTCTAGGAATCGGCTGCACACCGAAACGAGTTTCGGCCGAGCCGAAACCGCGCCGGCGCCGCAGGCGCGCCCTCGGGCGCCCCTCCCCCGTCTTTGTCGCAGGCCGAAGACGGCTGCGCGCGCCGAGGCCGGGCCCCCTCCACCCCAGGGAAGAGGGGGCCCGGCGCTTGCCTGCGAAAAGCGATTCGTACGACGCCGACTTCCGCTCCCAGGAGGGGAACCATGCTTCGACGGCCGGTCCCGCCCGACCGCTATTCATGCGGCCGGGCTTGGCGGATCGGCTATAAGCGCGCGGTGGGGTCAATCAGCGGAATCGCGTCATGATCAAGCCGTGGATATTCGAGTTTTTCTTTGCGCCCGGCGAGCACGGCAGGCCGCAAGATGTATCGCCCCAGGCCGCAACGGAGCATTTTCGGAAATATATTCGCCTCTGGGAGCGCGCCGAGCCGCTCGGCTTCGAGGGCATCTTCTTCAGCGAGCATCATTTCGGGCGCGCCTATAGCCCCTCGCCCAATCTCATCATCGCCCACATGGCGACGCGCACGAAGCGCCTGAGGCTCGGCACCTTGGGAATGGTCCTGCTCTATTACGATCCCTGGCGCGTGGTCGAGGAGATCGGCATGCTCGATCACCTGACCGGCGGGCGGCTCGAAATCGGCACCGCGGCCGGCATTCCCAACGAGCTCGCCCTCGTCGGCATCAGCTACGAAGAGGCCCGGCAGCGCTTCGACGAGGCGCTCGAGGTCCTCGATGCCGCGCTGAAGCATCCGGTCGTTTCGCATCACGGGCGGTTCTGGAATTTCGACAACCTCCGCATCGCGCCGCGGCCGCTGCAACAGCCGGCGCCGCCGAAATGGACCACGGTGCTGAGCACCGCGTCCGCCGCGAAATCCGCTCGGCGCGGCTCCAAGATCTGCACCAGCTTCCAATCGGTCGAGCGGATCAAGGCGATCTTCGACGCCTATCGCGACGAGGCCGACCGGCTGGGCGCGCCCGCGGACCCCGAGCAGCTCGCCATCCGCCGCATCGTCTCGATCTCCGACTCGGAGGCCGAAGCGCGCGCGTCGAGCCGGGCAGCCCTGGAACAGATGAAAACCGGCGTCGCCATCGACCCGCGCGCGGCCATGAAGACGGCGCTGCTCGATGTCCCCAATCCTTCAGCGGGCTTCATCGTGGACGACGACGAGTTCGTCACCGGAACGCCGAGCCAGGTCGCCGAGCAGATCGTCGAGCAATGCCGCTTCGTCGGCGCCGGCCACTTCGTGGCGATGATGAGCCACAAGGACGGCATCGAGCGCGCGTGGGAGCTTTTCGGCGAGCACGTGAATCCGGTGCTGCGCAAGGCGAGCCTCGGCAAGGCGGCGGCGCCGGCGTGGGCAAGGGCGTAGGGCGACGCCGGCATTCTACGCCGGTGCGACGCGGGCGAACTACATGTTCCGCCGATATTGCCCGCCCACCTCGAACAGCGCCGTCGTGATCTGGCCGAGGGAGCAGACGCGGACCGCTTCCATCAACACGGCGAAGACGTTGTCGTGCTTGCGCGCGGATTCCTGGAGGCGCTTCAACATCGCCGGGGCCTTGCCGGAATGGCGCTGCTGGAAATCCGCAAGCCGCTTCAGCTGGCTCCGCTTCTCGTCCTCGGTGCCGCGGATGAGCGTCAGCGTCGTCGTCTGGGGCGGCGGGCTCGGATTGAGGAAGGTGTTGACGCCGACGATCGGCAGCGTGCCGTCGTGCTTCATTTGCTCGTAATGGAGCGATTCTTCCTGAATGAGCCCGCGCTGATAGCCGAGCTCCATGGCGCCGAGCACCCCGCCGCGTTCGGAGATGCGCTCGAATTCCTTCAGCACCGCCTCTTCGACCAGATCGGTCAGCTCTTCGAGGATGTAGGCGCCCTGGTTCGGGTTCTCGTTCTTGGCGAGCCCCCATTCCTTGTTGATGATCATCTGGATCGCGAGCGCGCGGCGCACCGAGCCTTCGGTCGGCGTCGTAACCGCCTCGTCATAGGCGTTGGTGTGGAGGCTGTTGCAATTGTCGTAAACGGCGATGAGCGCCTGGAGCGTGGTGCGGATGTCGTTGAAATCGTATTCCTGGGCGTGCAGCGAGCGGCCCGAGGTCTGGACGTGGTATTTGAGCTTCTGCGCGCGCTCGCCGGCGCCGTATTTCTCGCGCATCGCCACGGCCCAGATGCGCCGCGCGACGCGGCCCAGCACCGAATATTCCGGGTCCATGCCGTTCGAGAAGAAGAACGAGAAATTGGCCGCGAAATCGTCGACGTGCATGCCGCGGGCGAGATAGGCCTCGGCGAAGGTGAAGCCGTTGGAGAGCGTCAGCGCGAGCTGCGTGATGGGGTTCGCCCCCGCCTCCGCGATGTGATAGCCCGAGATCGAGACCGAGTAGAAATTGCGCACGCGGTTGTGGACGAAATATTCCTGGATGTCGCCCATCACCTTCAGCGAGAATTCGGTCGAGAAGATGCAGGTGTTCTGGCCCTGATCCTCCTTGAGGATGTCCGCCTGCACCGTGCCGCGCACGTTCTCGAGCGTCCATTCCGTGATCTTGGCGATCTCCTCGTCGGTCGGCACGCGCCCGTTCTCGCGCTCGAACTTGGCGGTGTTCTGGTCGATGGCGGTGTTGAGGAACATCGCCAGGATGGTCGGCGCCGGGCCGTTGATGGTCATCGAGACCGATGTGGCGGGATCGGTCAGATCGAAGCCGTCGTAGAGCGCCTTCATGTCGTCGAGGGTCGCGATCGAGACGCCTGAGGTGCCGACCTTGCCGTAGATGTCGGGCCGTTCGTCGGGATCCCAGCCGTAGAGCGTCACCGAATCGAACGCGGTCGAGAGGCGCTTGGCGTCCGCGTGCTCGGAGAGATAGTGGAAGCGCTTGTTGGTGCGGAAGGCATCGCCCTCGCCCGCGAACATGCGCGTCGGGTCCTCGTTCTCGCGCTTGAACGCGAAGACGCCGGCCGTATAGGGGTAGCTGCCGGGCACGTTCTCCTTGAGCAGCCACTTCAAGAGATCGCCGTGATCCTCGTAGCGCGGCAGGCACACTTTCGGGATCGAGGTGCCCGAGAGGCTCTTGTATTTGAGCGCGTAGCGGATTTCGCGGTCGCGGATCTTCACCACGTATTCGTCGCCCGCGTAGCTCGCGCGCACTTTCGGCCAGATGTCGACCAGCTTCTTGGCGCGCGGGTCCAGCTTGGCCTCGCGCTCCGCGAGCAGCGCATCGAGCTTGGCGGGCGAATCGGCGCCGAGCAGCTTCTTCGTCTCTGCCAAGCGCTGGCGCTCGCGGGCGAGCACCGCTTGGGCGTCGGCCCAGCGGTGATGGGCGCGCACCGTCTCGGCGATTTCCGCCAGGTAACGGTTGCGCTCGGGGGGGATGATGGCGCGCTCGGCCGAGGAATGGCGGATCGCCGATTGCGGCCAGCGGCTTTCCCAGGCGGCGAGCTTCTTCTCGCGCAGCACGCCGAGCAAGCCCTGGTAGAGCGCGGTGACGCCGTCGTCGTTGAAGCGGCTGGCGATGGTGCCGAACACCGGCATGTCGTCGGGCCGCTTGGCGAAGGCCTGGCGGTTGCGCTGCATCTGCTTGGCGACGTCGCGCAGCGCGTCCTTGCCGCCGCGGCGGTCGAACTTGTTGATCGCCACGATGTCGGCGAAGTCGAGCATGTCGATCTTCTCGAGCTGGCTCGCGGCGCCGTATTCGGGCGTCATCACGTAGAGCGAACAATCGACCAGCGGCACGATGCCGGCATTGCCCTGCCCAATGCCCGAAGTCTCGACGATGACGACGTTGTAGCCCGCAGCCTTGACCGCTGCGATGGCGCCGGGCAGCGCCTCGGAAATCTCCGAGCCCGAGCCGCGCGTGCCGAGCGAGCGCATGTAGATCTTGGGATGCTCGATGGCGTTCATGCGGATGCGGTCGCCCAAGAGAGCGCCGCCGGATTTCCGCCGCGTCGGATCGACCGCGAGGATGGCGATGGCGAGGTCCGGCTGGTCGAGCCGGAACCGGCGCACGATCTCGTCGGTGAGCGAGGACTTGCCGGCGCCGCCCGTGCCGGTGATGCCGATCACGGGCGCACGGCTCTTGGCGGCCTTGGCCTTCAAGGCACTTTCTGCTTTGGCATCGAGCCGGCCGGCCTCGATCAAGGTGATGAGCCGGGCGAGCGCGCGCTTCTGGCTGGGTGCGAGCGCCGCGATGTCGGGAACGGGGCTTCCCGCCATGTCGTAATCGGCGCGCTCGAGCATGTCGGCGATCATGCCTTGCAGGCCCATGGCCTGGCCGTCATGCGGCGAATAGAGGCGCGCCACGCCGTAATCCTGCAACTCGCGGATCTCCTCGGGCACGATCGTGCCGCCGCCGCCGCCGAAGACGCGGATATTGTCCGCGCCCCGCTCGCGCAGCAGGTCGACCATGTACTTGAAATACTCGACGTGCCCGCCCTGGTAGGACGAGACGGCGATGCCGTGCGCGTCTTCCTGGATCGCGGCGTTGACGATCTCGCCGACCGAGCGATTGTGGCCGAGATGGATCACCTCGGCGCCGCCGGCCTGGAGGATGCGGCGCATGATGTTGATCGAGGCGTCGTGCCCGTCGAACAGCGCCGCCGCCGTGACGAAGCGCAGGCGATGCTTGGGCGCGTAGGTCTTCGGCGCCGGCGCGTGCGGTTGGGCCGCCGGTTTGCGTGTTTCCGCCGCGGTCTTGGTGTCGTCGGGCATCGCTTCCTCCGGGCGCCGCGCGCATCTCGAAACCCTGCGCGGCGATGGCACTCGAATATTATCAGGTCCGGCCGCTTGTGCGGCGCCGAACTCGGATCGTAGCCAAACTAGTTTACGTTTACGTAAACGTCAATATCGACGAAACGGACGTGTACGACGCGGTCAGCGCGTCCTTGCGGCTTCCAAGTTCAGCCCGCGCATCGCAGCGAGCACGTCGCTCGTCTCGCGGACCAGCGTTTGCACGAGTTCGCCGGCCGGCATGCCGCGGCTCAGCGGATAGCCCTGCCCTGCCAGCATGTAGACGAAGTCGGCGTCGTTCATGTCACCGGCGGCTTTGCGGAGCGGGCCGGTCAGCTCGATCTGATGGGGATAGGCCGGGATCTCGGCCTCGGCGCCCGCCATCTCGGCGAGGAACCGGTTCTTGATGAAGCGCGCATGCCGGCCCGTGTAGGCGCGCGACAGCACCGTCGGCTGGCCGCCGCCGGCAAGGAGCGCGTCGCGGTGGAGGCGCGAGACGGCGCCGTTCTCGGGACACGGGATGAAGGCCGTGCCGAGCGAGGCCGCGGCGGCGCCGAGGGCGAAAGCGGCCGCGATGCCGCGTCCGTCCATAATGCCGCCCGCGGCGATGACCGGCAGTTTCACGGCATCGGCGACCATGGGCACCAGCGCCATGGTGCCGATCAGCGACTCTTCGACCGGCGCCGCGAAGGTGCCGCGGTGGCCGCCGGCTTCGTAGCCTTGGGCGACGATGCCGTCGACGCCGGCCTCGGCCAAGACGCGCGCTTCCGCCACGGTCGTGGCGGTGCCCGCCACGAACACGCCCTTCGCTTTGAACGCGGCGATGACCGCCCGGGTCGGCATGCCGAAGGTGAAGCTGAACGCCGGCGGTGCCTCTTCGAGCACCGCTTCGATCTGCCGGTCCATGTCCGGCAGCGGCGGCAAAGCGGGCATCGCGGCGGGATCGGCGCCGAGTGCTCGGAGATAGACCGCCATCCGCGCCTGCATGCGCGCCTGCTTCTCCGGCTCCGGCAACGGAATCGAATAGGTGAAGAGGTTGACGCCGAAGGGCCGCTTGGTGAACCGGCGGATTTCGCGGATCGCGGCGCGCAGCGCATCGGGCGCCATCATCGCGGCGCCGAGCCAGCCGAGCGCACCGGCATTCGAGACCGCGGCCACCAATTCCGGCGTCGAAGCGCCCGCCATCGGCGCCTGGATGATCGGATGTACGATGTCGAGGCGCTCGAGCAATCGCCGGTCGGGCCACATCGGAAGCCTCGTGCTTGGGACGCGGAAGTGAACCACGAAGACACGAAAACACGAAGATAGATTTAGCCGGCCATTGGCCGGCGACAAGCGCGCTTCGTGCCTTCGTGGTGAACTTCTTATTTGGCGCCGACGCTTGTCCGACCATGCCCTTCGAGCAAGGCGAGCAACCCCTTCAACAGCTGGATCGGATCGGGCGGGCAGCCGCGGATGCGGATATCGACCGGCACCACCTGGTCGACCGCGCCGATGCAGGCATAGGAGCCGGCGAACACGCCGCCGTCGCAGGCGCAATCGCCGACCGCGACGACCCATTTGGGATCGGGCGTTGCCGCGTAAGTCCGCGCGAGCGCCTCGCGCATGTTCTTGGTGACGGGCCCTGTTACCAGCAGCACGTCGGCGTGGCGCGGCGAGGCCACGAATTTGAAGCCGAAGCGCTCGAGATCGTAGAACGCATTGCTGAGCGCGTGGATCTCGAGCTCGCAGCCATTGCAGCTCCCGGCATCCACCTGGCGGATGGCGAGGCTGCGGCCGAGCCGGCGGCGCGCGGCCGCGTCGGCGCGCTGGGCCAGCTCGGCCAATTCGGCATCGCCGGCCGCCGGCCCTTGTTCGGTGACCGGTCCTTTGACGAGGTTGCGGAACAGAATCTTGCGCATGGCTCAGAGGTCGTGGCCGGAATAGGAGCAGTTGAACGATTTGTTGCAGAGCGGGAAGTCGGCGACGATGTTGCCCTCGATCGCCGCCTCCAGCAGCGGCCATTGGAACCACGACGCGTCGCGGAGATGGCAGCGTTCTATGTTTCCGTTGCCGCCGATGCGCAGCCAGATCAGCACATCGCCGCGGAACGCCTCGGCCATCGCGACGCCTTCGGCGGCGCCGGCCGATGCGGGCAATTCGCGCCGGATCGCGCCGGCCGGCATGCCGCTCAGGATCTGCTCGATCAGCGCCAGGCTTTGCTCGATCTCGCGGATGCGGATCCAGACCCGGGCGTTGACGTCGCCCTCGGGGCGCACCGGAATCTCGAATGTCAGCGCGTCGTAAGGCGCATAAGCAAGCTGCTTCCGCGTATCGAACACGCGGCCGCTGGCGCGGCCGACATGGCCGCCGGCACCCCAGCGCCTGACGAGATCGGCCTTGACGATGCCCGTGGTCACCGTCCGCTCCTGGAGCGACGTGGTGTTGTCGTAGACCTTGACGAGTCCCGGCAGGCGGCGGCGGACGATGTCGAGCGCCGCCTCGATGCGCTCGCGGCCGCCCTCGGCCATGTCGCCGGAAACGCCGCCGGGCACGACCCGGTCGCGCATCAGCCGGTGACCGAACGCGGCGCCGGCGGCGCGCAGGATCTCTTCGCGCAGGATGCCGCATTGGGCGTGCATGATGGCGAAGGCCGCGTCGTTGCAGATCGCGCCGAAATCGCCGAGATGATTGGCGATGCGCTCGAGCTCGGCCATCAGCGCGCGGAGCCACACGGCACGCGGCGGCGCCTCGGCGCCCAGCGCCGCCTCGGTGGCGTGCGCGAAAGCGATGCCGTAGGCGACGACGCTGTCGCCCGACGTGCGCTGTGCCAACTGGCTGCCGCGCTCGAGGCTGGCACCCGCCATCAGCGCTTCGATGCCCTTGTGCACGTAGCCGAGGCGCGCTTCGAGCCGGGCCACCGCTTCGCCGTTGGCGGTGAAGCGGAAATGGCCGGGCTCGATGATGCCGGCATGGACCGGGCCCACGGGAATCTGGTGCAGGCCTTCGCCGTCGACGGTGAGGAACGGATAGTCGGTGCCGGGCCGCAACGCCGCGGCGCTCGCGGTGCCGAGCGGATGCGCGATGCCCCAGGCGCCATGATCGAGCCACGGCCGCGTGTCGGCGGTGCCGTCGGGCACGAGCCCGGTGAGATCGGTCACCGCGCGTTCGAGCCGGATCGCCGGCGGATGCACACGGCCCACCGACGGGAACCGTCCATCGGGGCAAGCGAGGCTCAGCACCGCCGCCTGCCAGTTGCCTTCGTCGAGCACGGCCAGATGAACGGTCTTGGCCTCGGCCCAGAGGCCCAACAGCGTCAGCTGGCCGTCCTGCAATTGCTGCGCCGCCTCGGACCAAATCTCCTGCCCGACCACGGCGCGCGGCCAGGGCCGGTGCGCGGCCATGCGCGCGCCGGACGCGATCAAGGCTCCAAGGGGGCGCGTTTCTGCCATCGCCCTACCCCAGCAGCTTCGCGACGTTCTGGAACCAAGCGACCAGCGGCGCCGGCAGGTAGACTCCGGCCACCGCCACCAGGGCGAGATGCGCGAATAGCGGCACGTAGGACGCCTCGGCCGGCTGCGTGCTGCCCAGCGGTTCGCCGAAAGCGAGACCGTTGACGCGCAGGAACAATGCGCCGAACGAGACGAGGATCCCGGCCACGAGCGGAATCGCCAGCAAGGGATCGCGGGCGAAGGTCGAGCTCACCACCAGGAACTCGCTCATGAAGATGCCGAGCGGCGGCATGCCGGCGATGGCGACCACGCCGAGCACCAGGCCCCAGCCCAGCACCGGATGGGTGACGGTGAGTCCGCGGATCTCCGAGAATCGCTGCGTACCCTTGATCTGCGCCACATGGCCGACCGCGAAGAAGATCGCCGATTTGGTGAGGCTGTGCATCGTCATGTGCAGGAGGCCGGCGAAATTGGCGAGCGGCCCGCCCATGCCGAAGGCGAACGTGATGATGCCCATGTGCTCGATCGAGGAATAGGCGAACATGCGTTTGATGTCGCGCCGCTTGTAGAGCATGAAAGCCGCGAAGATCAGCGACACGAGGCCCATCGTGATCATCATCGGGCCGGGCGCCAGCACCTCGGCGTTGGTCGCCATCAGCATCTTGAAGCGCAGCACGGCATGGAGCGCCACGTTGAGCAGCAGGCCGGAGAGCACCGCCGAGATCGGAGTCGGGCCCTCGGCATGGGCGTTCGGCAGCCAGGCATGGAGCGGCGCCAGCCCCACCTTGGTGCCGTAGCCCAGCAGCAGGAAGACGAACGCCAGATTGAGCAGCGCCGGATCGAAGGCGACGCCGTGCTTGACGAGATTCGTCCACGCCATCGCGTCGAGCCCGGGCCCGACCACCGGCTGCGCCGCGACATAGACGATGATCGTGCCGAAAAGCGCCAGCGCGATGCCGACCGAGCCGAGGATGAAGTATTTCCACGCGGCCTCGAGCGCCGCGGGCGTGCGGTAGATGCCGACCATCAGCACCGTGGTGAGTGTCGAGACCTCGATCGCCACCCACATCAGGCCGATATTGTTCGCGAGCAGCGCCAGATTCATCGCGAACATCAGCACCTGATACATGGCGTGATAGAAGCGGAGATAAAGCGGCGTAAGCCGCCCCGTTTCGAGCTCGTGCGCGATGTAGGTCGCGCTGAAGATGCTGGTCGTGAAGCCCACGAACGCGTTCAGGATCACGAACACCACGTTGAGGTCGTCGACGAGCAAGTACGCGCCCGCCTCAGGGCGTCCGAACACCAGCGCCACGGCCGAGGCCAGCGTCAATCCGGTCGCGAGCACGTTGAGGCGCGCGGAAATCCGGTAGTTGGGGAGGCTCGCCAGCAGCGCCGCCCCGATCGCGGGAATGACGAGCACCAGCGCCGCCGCATTCTCGGTCCACCAGCTCATGGCTGATCGCCCTGCGAGCGGTCGAGGGCGCCGATATCGACCGAGTCGAAGCGCTCGCGGATGCGGAAGAGGAAGACGCCGATCACGATGAAGGCGATGAGGACGGAAAAGGCGACGCTGATCTCGACCACCAGCGGCATGCCCTTGGCGCCGGTGGCCGCGAGGATGAGGCCGTTCTCGATCGACATGAAGCCCACGACCTGGCTGACCGCGTTGCGGCGCGTGATCATCATCAGCAGGCCGAGCATGACGACCGAGAGCGCAAAGGCGAGGTCCTCGCGCGCGTAGGGGTCGGCCGCGGTGGTGAGCGGCAGGATGACGATCAGCGACAGCGCGATGAGCCCGATTCCGCCCAGCATCGTCAGGCCGACGCCGACGACGTTCTCGAGCTCGCGATGGATGCCGAGGCGGACGACGATGCGATAGAGCGCCAGCGGAATGATGATGCCCTTAAAAGCCAGGGCGATCAGCGCGGTGATGTAGAGCTCGGGCTTGTCCTGGACGAAGGCCTGCCAGCCGACCGCGAACGACAGCACCACCGCGTGCCCGGCGAAGAAGCGCAGCACGGCGAACATACGGTCCTGGTAGAGCAGCACCAGGCTCACCAGCACCATGCCGCCGGACAAAAGATGCGAGATGTCGAATTCGAGCTTGCCCATCAGAGGCTCTTCGACACGAAGACCAGCATCGTCGCGAGCAGGCCGAGCATCAGCGCGGCGCCGAGGAATTCGGCGTAGCGGAAGACGCGCATCTTAGCGATCGCGGTCTCGAACAAAGCGAGGATCACGCCGCCCACGAACAGTTTGACGACATAGGTCGCCACGCCGAGCGCGAACGCGCCGAGGCCCGCGCCGGCCGGCGCCAGGCCCCAGGGCACGAAGATGCAGGCGATCAGCGAGATGTAGAGCAGCAGCTTCAGCGACGCCGCCAGCTCGATCATGGCGAGGTGGCGGCCCGAATATTCGAGCACCATCGCCTCGTGCACCATGGTCAGCTCGAGATGCGTGGCGGGGTTGTCGATCGGGATGCGGCCGTTCTCGGCGATCGCGACCATCAAGAGCGCCACCAGCGCCAGCGCCAGCGAGACGCGCAGGCCCACCTCGTGGCTCATCGTGTAGGTGGCGACCGAGGAAAGCTGGGTCGAGCCCGCGATCAGCGCGATGGTGAAAACGATCATGAGCATCGCCGGCTCGGCCAGCGAGGCGATCATCATCTCGCGGCTGGAGCCGATGCCGCCGAAGCTCGTGCCGACGTCGAGCCCGGCCAGCGCCAGGAAGAAGCGCGCGCTGCCGAGCAGCGCCACGATGGCGATGAGATCCGCGCTCCAGCTGAAGACGAGGCCGGCGGCGAAGGTCGGCACCAGGGCGGCGGCGATCCAGATGCCGGCAAAGATCAGATACGGCGCGGCGCGGAACAGCCACGAGGCGTTTTCGGCGACCACGGCCTCCTTGCGGACGAGGCGCAGCAGCTCGCGGTAGGGCTGGAGGACCGGCGGCCCCTGCCGCCCCACCGCGCGCGCCTTGAGCTTGCGCACGAAGCCGGTGAGCAGCGGCGCCAGCGCCAGCACCAGCAGCATCTGCAGTCCTTGAACGAGGAGCTCGCGGATCAGCGCCATATCGCCAGCACCACGAGCATGGACACGAGCGCGAAGAACACCAGCGAGAGATAGCGCCGGATGGTGAGCGACTGCAGCGGATTCAGCCGCCGTGCGATGTAGTCGACGGCGGCCGCCGTCGGCGCATAGAGCCGGTCCCAGATCTGGTCGTGCATGCGCACGCGGAAACGCCCCGGCCGCATGTCGCCCGGCGCCGGCATGTCGATGCGCTCGCGCGCCCGGAAGACGTTGGTGCCGAAGACGCGCCGGATGGGCTGAGCGAAGCTCGACGCGGTATATTGCGTGGCCGGGCGCGGATCCGGGAATCCGCAATCCCAGGCCGGCGCCCGGCGCAGGCGGCGCGAGGCAAAGCGGTGGATGAGCACGGCTGCGAGACCGGCCGAGCACGCCGCGAAGACGAACACCAGCCAGCCATTGTAGGAGCTGCGCGCGGCGGCCACCGGCACGATCGACCACCACGCAACGTCGCTCTGCACCGGCATCCGCGCGCCGGCGAGCATGCCGACCGCGGGCGCCAGCGCGTCGATGACGAGTCCCGGCACCAGGCCGACCACGGCGCAGAGCCCGGCGAAGCCCCACATCGCCGCCAGCGACCAGCGGTCCACCTCCACCGCCTCGGCCGCCGCCGGGCTGCGGGCGCGGCCGAGGAAGGTGATGCCGAACGCCTTGACGAAGCAGGTCGCGGCCAGCGCGGCCGAGAGCGCCAGCATGGCGCCGATCGCGGGCACCAGGAACTTCAGCACCCATTGCGGCAGCTGCGGGCTCAGCAGGATCGCTTGAAAGGTGAGCCATTCCGAGACGAAGCCGTTGAGCGGCGGCAGCGCCGAGATCGCGACAGAACCCACCAGGAAGACGAACGCCGTCTTGGGCATGCGCCGGATGAGGCCGCCGAGCCGCTCCATGTCGCGCTCGCCGGTGGCGCCGAGCACGGCGCCAGCGCCGAAGAACAGCAGGCTCTTGAAAAGGGTGTGGTTGAGCACGTGCAGAAGCGCCGCCGTCAGCGCCAGCGCCGCGGCCCCGTTGAGTCCGTTCGCGCGGAAGGCCATGGCGAGGCCGAGGCCGATGAAGACGATGCCGACGTTCTCGACCGTCGAATAGGCCAGGAGCCGCTTGAGATCGCGCTCCATCAGCGCGTAGAGCAGGCCGAGCACGGCCGTGATACCCGCCAGCAGCAGGACGACGACGCTCCACCACCATTCCGGCGGCCCGAGCAGATCGAACACGATGCGGATGAAGCCGTAAATCGCGACCTTGGTCATCACGCCGCTCATCAGCGCCGAGACATGGCTCGGCGCCGCCGGATGGGCGAGCGGCAGCCAGGCGTGGAGCGGAACCAGGCCGGCCTTGGAGCCGGCGCCGATCAACACCAGCATCAGCACGATCGCCTTCAGCAGCGGCGTGCGCTCGGCCGCCCGGATCGTGTCGAAGCCGTAGGCGCCCTCGGCGCCGGCGAGCAAGCCGAAGGCGAGCAAAAGCGCGATCGTGCCGATGCTCGCCATCACGATGTAGACGTAGCCGGCATGGGCGTTGTCGCGCTCGCGGTGATGCGACATCACCAGCGCCCACGACGCCAGCGACATGAATTCCCATGACAGCAGGAAGCTGAAGGCATCCGCCGCCAGCACGACGAGGTTCATGCCCGCGAGGAACGCCGCGTAGAACGGCAGCACGCGGGCGGGCTCCGGCTCGTGGCGGCCGTAGCCGATCGCGTAAAGGCTCGCGGCCGCGCTCCCGAGATTGACGACCGCCAGGAACGCCGCGCTCAGCGCGTCGAGGCGGAAATGCGCGCCGAGCCACGGCAGCCCCATCGCCAATTTCGTGACCGACGGGTCCGATCCGCGCAGCAGAAACACGAGGCCGATCGCGAGCAGGACCGCATTGACCGCCGCGGCGGCACCATAAACTAGTGCGCTGCCCGCACGCAGGCGGTGCACGACGACGGCCGCGGCGGCGATGCCGAGAAGCGCCAGTACACAAAGCAGGGCGGCGGCGATCGGCATTGGGCCCGCCTACTTCTTGAGGCGGACGCCGCGGCCGCCCGCGGCACTGACAACGCCCTCGCCGATCAGATCGATGCCAGCGGCATCGAGCGCGCCCACCAGCTTCATGAGCGAATCGACATTCCCGCGGATCGTTCCCTCGCTCGCCTCCATCCGCTGGATGGTCGGCAGCGAGAGACCCGAGGCCTCGGCCAGCGACTTCTGGTCGAGGCCGAGCAAGGCCCGCGCCGCTTTCAATTGGGCGCCGGAGATCATGCTCTGAGCATCATAATTGATGGCTCAACATTGAATATCGAAGGTTAGTCTGATTGAATCCGGTTTTCAACGGCAGAGTCGGCGCGGCCGGGCGGGTCGCGCCGAACCGCCGCACCGGCGCGGGCGGATTCCGAAGCCCGCGCGCCTTCTGCTAAATTCGCCGCCATCGCGGCCGAAAAGCCATCGAAGCATCGCATGAACAAGCCGGTTCCCCCACCCAAGACCGTGCACAGTGCCCAAGCCGGCCTCGGCGCCTTCCCGCGCGTGCGCCTCCGGCGCAACCGGCGCGACGACTGGTCCCGGCGCCTCGTGCGCGAGAACACGCTGACGGCCAACGACCTCATTTGGCCGGTCTTCGTCATCGAGGGCAGCGGCAGGCGCGAGCCGGTCGCCTCGATGCCGGGCGTCGAGCGCATGAGCGTCGATGTGGTGGCGGATGCGGCCGGCGATGCGGCCGCGCTCGGCATCCCCTGCATCGCCCTCTTCCCGAATACACCGCCGGCCCTCAAGGACGAGGACGGCAGCGAGGCGCTCAACGCCGACAATCTCGTCTGCCGCGCCATCCGCGCCCTGAAGCGCAAGCAGCCGGACCTCGGCGTGCTCTGTGACGTGGCGCTCGATCCCTATACGTCGCACGGGCATGACGGCCTGATCCGCGGCGGCTACGTCGTCAACGACGAGACCGTGGCGGTGCTCTGCGAGCAGGCGCTGGTGCAGGCGCGCGCCGGCTGCGACGTGATCGCGCCCTCGGACATGATGGACGGGCGCGTGGGTGCCATCCGCACGGCCCTCGATGCCGAGGGCTTCGAGCACGTCCGCATCATGGCCTATGCCGCCAAATATGCCTCGGCCTTCTACGGCCCCTTCCGCGACGCGGTCGGCTCGGCGGCATCGTTGAAGGGCGACAAGAAGACTTACCAGATGGACCCGGCCAACGGCGACGAGGCGCTGCGCGAAGTAGCGCTCGACCTCGCCGAAGGCGCCGACATGGTGATGGTGAAGCCCGGGCTGCCGTATCTGGATATCGTGAGGCGCGTGAAGGAGAGGTTCGGCGTGCCCACCTACGCCTATCAGGTGAGCGGCGAATACGCGATGATCCAGGCGGCGGCGCAAAACGGCTGGCTCGACGGCGAGCGGGCGATGATGGAATCCCTCATCGCCTTCAAGCGCGCGGGCGCGGACGGCGTGCTCACTTATTTCGCCATCGCCGCGGCGAAGCTGCTGAAGCGCGGCTGATGAATTTACGTGCCTCTGCCCTCGCCTTCCTGCTGACGGCGGCGCCCGCGGCGTCGCAGACTGCGCAGGACGCCGACAAGTTCATCAAGCTCCTGCAGTCCTACGACTACGAGAAGCTGATCGGCGGCAAGGTACTGGAGACCGACCAGCAGATGGCCCCGCCCTGCCAGGGCGAGCGCAAGGTCGAGGGACGGCAGATCGTGGCCATCGTGCAGCCGCCGCAGTTCATCGACACGCGCGAGGTGCCGGTCGCGGGGGAGTGGCGCGAGCGCGTCGTCGTCTCGCGCTGCGGCAAGTCGGTGCGCCACAACGTCTTCCTCTTCGCCTCGCGGGTGCGCGGCTTGCACGCGGTCGTCGCCTTCCCGGGCGAATCGCGGGCCGATCTCGAGCTCCAGGCGCAAATCGGCAAACAGGTCATCGCCAATGCAAGGCGCACCAACCAGGCCTGCAAGCGCTTCGACATCGTCGAGACGACGTTGCGTGAGAAGGACGCGGCGCCCGGACGCCCCTGGACCGAGATTTGGACGAGTTGGGTGTGCGGCGTCCTCATCCACGCCGAGGTGCGCTATACGCCGAAGGCTGGCGGCGGTGTCGATTTCCGGGTGCGCTGAGCAAACCCGATGACTGGGCTTTCCATCCCCACGCTTGAGACCGCGCGGCTGCGTTTGCGCGAATGGCGCGAGAGCGATGTCGATCCCTATCTCGAACTCACCTCAGACCCCGAGGCGATGCGCCATCTCGGCGGCGGCGAGACGATGGACCGCGATCTCACGTGGCGGAATATCGCCCTCATCCTCGGCCATTGGGCGCTGCGCGGCTATGGGTTCTGGGCGGTCGAAGAAAAGGCCACCGGCGCCTTCGCCGGCCGGGTCGGGCTCTGGTATCCCGAAGGTTGGCCGGAAATGGAAGTCGGCTGGGCGCTGCTCCGCAAGCATTGGGGCAAAGGGTTACGCCGCCGAAGCGGGCCGCGCTTCGCTCCATCACGCTTGGCATGCTCTCGGAGCTAAACATGTCATCAGCCTGATCTTCCCCGAAAATTCCCGCTCGATCGCGGTTGCCGAGCGGATCGGGGAGCGGCTCGAAAGGCCGATTTTGAAGTTCGGCCGCGAATGCCTGATTTATGGCATTGATCGGCCGATATAATCAGGTCTCAGCTAAGCTGATCCTCAAGAAAGAAGCGGGCGAGGAGACCGTCGTGCCAAGGCTGGCGCCCGCCTCTGCCGTGAAATCCGACATGGCCGCCACGTTTGCTCAGCACCAATCGCAGATGCGCGTTCGAATGCCAAACCGGCGCCGCGAAGGGCTCGTCGGGGATCCAAGGGTCGTCGTGCGCGTGGATGACGAGGGTCGGCACCCGGATGGCGCCGGCGAAGGCCAGCGCGGTGCAGCGGGCGTAGTAGTCGGCGGCCGAGGCGAAGCCGTAGCGCGGCGCCACAACGGTGTCGTCGTAGCCGACGATGGTGCGGGCTGCCGCCAGCGCCGCAACATAGGGTTCGGCGAGGCCGCCGCGGCTCTGGCGTGCTTCGGCTTTCATGCGCGCCAGCAGATAGCGCTGATAGAGCGCGTTGCGCGGCCGCTGGATGCAGCGCGCGGCACCGGCGAGGTCGGCGGGCGGCGAGACCGCCGCCGCCGCGCGGATCGAGGCACCCTGCCCCGCCTCGCCGAGCAGCTTCAGCAGCGTATTGCCGCCGAGCGAATAGCCCACGGCGACGATGCCGTGACGGATCAGCCGCGGCTCGAGCGATTCGAGCACGCGGACGAGATCGGCGCTGCGGCCGGCATGATATTGCTCGCGGCACAAGCCGGCGCTCGGCCCCGCGCCGCGCAGATTGAGCCGCAAGACGGCGAAGCCGCGATCGAGCAAGGCGCGCGCGGTCGATTGCACGTAAAAGCTGTTTGCGTCGCCGGTCAGGCCGTGGATCAGGACGGCGAGCGGCCGGGCTGTGACGCCGCGCAGCTCGTGGAGCGTTGCCAGCAGCACATCGCCGGTGCCGTCGTCCATCGCGAATTCGAGGCGCCGGCCCGGCGCATCGGCGAAATCCACCCGCGGGCGGACGATCATATTGCGCACGGTCTGGAGATCGCCCGTGATCCAGGGAAAGCGCGGCCGGAACGGTGCCGCCCCCGTCACGCGCAGGCCGTCGCCAATGTCGCCGGGCCGCGGTTCGCTATCCATGGCGGGGTGCTTCGATCCGTTCGGCGTGCGTGCTAGTGCTGACGCGAATGTGGTCCCGTTCGCCCGCCCTGAGAACCCTCCGCCGATGAATACACCCGCGCCGCGCCCGCTGCCGATCGCCGCCGCCCTCGCCGTCGTCGTGCGCGGGGAACGCCTGCTGCTGGTCCGCCGCAGCCATCGGCCCGACGCCGGCAAATGGGGCTTTCCGGGCGGCAAGATCGAGCCCGGGGAATCCGTCGTGGCCGCGGCGCTGCGCGAGTTGGCCGAGGAAACCGGGGTATCGGCCGAAGCCGGCGACGTGCTCACCGCTCTCGACGTGATCCGCCGCGACGAAGCGGGGCTGCTGCATCATTACATCCTCATCGCCGTGTTCTGCCGCTGGCTTTCGGGTGAAGCGGTGGCGGCCGACGATGCCGAAGAAACCGGTTGGTTCGATCTCGGGGAAATCCGCCATCTCAGCCGCAGCACGGACGTGGAACGCGTCGCCGCGATGGCGCTCGCCCGGGGCTGATTGTCTGCGCCTAGCGCGCGATTCGTTGAATCGTCTCGTCGACCGCGCGGCGCAGCTCGGGGTGGGCGGGCCAACTTCCCGAAAGGGTCGTGGTCCCCGCCTTCTTGCGCTCGATATCGGCGCGAAGTCCGGCGATTTCGCTCCGGCGCGCCGCCAGAGCGTGCTGCTGCACCAGCGCATCGGCCTCGGCGAGCGCACGCTCCGCGCCCGGAAAATCGCTGCGCTCGATCGCCGCCCTCGCTTCGCCGAGCAGCGTTCCGACGCGTCGGTCGGCGGCTTGCGCCGGCGTTTCGGTCCGCGACGGCGGGTCGCTCGTGGTCACGCCGGGCTTCGAACCCGGAATCAGCAGATAAGCGCCAACGCCGATGCCGGCCAAACAGACCGTGGCCAGGCCGCCGATCAATACCCACTTGGTGAGGCCGCCCCCGCCGGCGCGTGCGACCGGCGGCCGGGTCGGCGCCATGGTGGCCTGTCGCTCTGGCCAGCGCGTATCGTCGTCGCGCTTCGACGTCGACGCCGCATCGGCGCCGACCGCCAGCGTGGCATCGGGCGCGATCTCGCGCGCCGGCACGCTCCGGACTGGACCGGCCACGAGCGTTCCGCCCTCGACGGCCGAATGCGGCGCCCGGACGGGCGGCGGCGCCGTGGGCGCGTTCTCGTCGCGCGGCGGCCACGGTGCACCGTCGAAGACCAGGCGCCATTGCGAAAGGCCCTGCGGGCGCTTCTCCTCGTCGACGATGAGCGCCGCGTCGATCGCGGCCAGAAGCCCGGGCGTGTATTTGCCGCGCGCCGCCTTGGCCGTCGGCACGAGCGGATCCTTGCGGATGCGGTCCGGCGCGTCGGGCGGACGCTGGCCGGTCACCGCGCGGTACAGCACGCCGCCCAGCGCGTAGATGTCGGTCCAGGGGCCCTGATTGCCGCGCGTGGTGTATTGCTCGAACGGCGCATAGCCGGCCGAGACGATCGAGGTCAGGCTCTGGCTGCGCGCGCCCACGGCCAGGCGCGCGGCGCCGAAATCGAGCAGCACGGGCGATCCGTCTTTGCGGATGTAGATGTTGCCCGGCTTGATGTCGCGGTGGAGGAAGCCGGCCTTGTGCACGTGCTCGAGCCCGGAGAAGAGCGGGATCAGGATCGCGCGGATCTCAGGCTCGGGCAGCGTCTTGCGCTTGTCCAGGACTGCGCTGAGGCTGTCGCCGTCCTCATAGCCCATCACGAGATAGGCCGTGCCGTTCTGCTCGAAGTAACGGTAGACCGAAACGATGTTGGGATGGTGGAAGGCCACCAGCGTCTGCGCCTCGCGCCGGAAGCGATCGAGGCCCCATTGGAAATTCTCCATGTCGCCGCTGGTGAGCGGCTGCACCGAAACGTCGTCGCGCGCCCGCGCCGCGATGCCGTTCGGGAGATATTCCTTGATCGCGACCAGGCGATTGATCGCCACTTCGGTGGCGAGATAGGTGATGCCGAAGCCGCCGGCGCCGAGCAGCTTCTCGATGCGGTAGCCTTCGATCGTATAGCCCTTGGCGAGGCCGTGGCGTGCTTCGTCCATCGTTGCCTGCCCCGGTCCCGGTCAGCGCTTGCGGCAGACGCAGTAGACGGCACCGTCGTCGAACGGCACTTCCCAGAACACGTTCGTGCCGTCGGTGTTCGTGTTGCTCACCTTCCACTGCGCCTCGGTGCAGTAGCTCCGGCCCGGCCGGGTCAGCCGGCGGGTGGTCCGGACCATGCGCTGCGTGTCGGCCGCGCATAGATGGTTGGGTGTAACCGTGATGCCCGGGATCGGCGTCATGCCGTTGCCGGGCGGCGTTGTCGTGGTGGCCGCGGTGCGGTCGCACTGGCAGTTGACGTGCCCGTCGCTGAATATCACGCGCCAGAACATCCGCGCGCCGTCGGTCTGCACCGCGCCGACCTTCCAATCCGCCGTGCTGCAATAGCGTGCGCCGGGCAGCGTGAGGGTGCGCGTCGCGTTGACGAAGCGCGATGTTCCGGCGCGGCACATGCCGACCGGCGACCGGATCACGCCGGGCACCGCCGTGCGCTCGCCCGTCGGCGGCGCCTGCCCTTGCGCGTCGGCGAGCTGCTTGCGAAGCGCGGCCAGCCCGGCGTCGTTGGGCGCGATTCGCGCCGCCTCGTCGAGCTTGCGCTTCGCGGTATCATAATCGCGGCGCGCGATCGCCTCACGCGCCTCGTCGAGGAGCCGGTCGAGCGCCGTCGCGTCGCTGCCGGAGCCGCGCGCCGCGGCCAATTCGCGCCGGACCGCGTCGAGGTCGGCATGATTGGGCGCGAGCTTCGCGGCATCGTCGATGAGGCGCTGCGCCTCGTCGAACTTCTTGTCGCGGATCGCCTCGCGCGCCTGGGTCAGCAAGCGCCGGGCCTGCTCGTCCTTGGCGACACCTTCGCGCGCGGCCTGCAATTCGCTGCGCAACGCCGCCAGCTCGGCGTGATCCGGCACCAGTTTCGCGATCTCGTCGATCAGGCGCTGGGCCTCGTCGTAGTTGCGCGCGCGAATGGCTTGGCGCGCCAGCACGGCGTTGCGCCGCACTTGGTCTTCCTTGGCGCCGCCCTCGCGCGCGGTCTTGAGCGACTCGCGCGCCGCGTCGATGCCGGGATGGCTTGGGAGAAGGCGCGCCGCCTGCTCGATGAGCCGCTCGGCCAGAACGTAATTGCGCTGCTGGATCGCCGTGCGCGCTTGGTTGATGAGATCGTCGGCCGCCTTGCGCTTGGCCGCGGCCGCCTCGCGCGCGGCCTTCAAGGATTCCTTGAGTCCGGCGAGCTCGGGATGGTCCTTCTTGCGCCTCTCGGCGTCGGCGATGAACCGCTCGGCATCGTCGAGCGCGCCGGACACGAGCGCGTCGCGCGCCTTGCCGATGATTTGCGTCGTCTCGGCCTGGCTGGTGCTGTCGAGGTAGAAATAGGCGCCCGCGCCGGCGCCGCCGAGCAGCACGAGTCCGCCGAGGATCACCGCGAGCGCCAAGCCGGTCCGGCTCTTGCGCGGCGCCTCGGTCATTCCCGGCGGCGGCGCGCGCCCGGTCGCCTGCTGCGCCGAGGCGCCGGCGCCCGGCCCGAGCGTGCGGGCCGTATTGGTGCCCGAATAGGAGGCGAAAGGCGATGCCGCCGGCTGCACGCCCTCGAACATCGCGCGCCAGTCGCCCACGCTTTGCGGCCGCTTGTCCTCGTCCATCTCGAGCGCCGCATCGATCGCCGCGAGCAGCGCATCGCCGTACTTGCCCCCCACGAGCTTCTTCGCCGAGACGTAGGGATCGTTGCGGATGCGGTCCGGCGCATCGGGCGGGCGCTCGCCGGTGACCGCGCGGTAGAGCACGCCGCCGAAGGCGTAGATATCGGTCCACGGGCCCTGATTGCCGCGCGTGGTGTATTGCTCGAAGGGCGCGTAGCCGGCGGAGACGATCGAGGTGAGGCTCTGGCTGCGCCCGCCCATCGCCTGGCGCGCGGCGCCGAAATCGAGCAGCACGGGCGAGCCGTCGCGGCGGATGTAGATGTTGCCGGGCTTGATGTCGCGGTGCAGGAAGCCCGCCTTGTGCACGTGCTCGAGGCCGGAGAGCAGCGGACCGAGGATTTCCTCGATCTCGCTTTCGGCGAGCGTGCCGCCGCGTTCCAGGATCTTGGCGAGGCTTTCGCCCTCTTCGTAGGCCATCACCAGGAACGCGGTGCCGTTGGCCTCGAAGTAGCGGTAGACCGAGACGATGTTGGAATGGCGGAAGGTGACCAGCGTCTTGGCTTCCTGGCGGAAGCGCTCGAGGCCCCAATTGAAATTGTCGCGGTCGCCGCTGCTGAGCGGATGGACGGAAACGTCGTCGCGGCCACGCGCCGCGATCCCGCTTGGCAAGTATTCCTTGATCGCGACCTTGCGATTGATCGAGATCTCGTGGGCGAGATAGGTGACTCCGAAGCCGCCCGCGCCGAGGACTCCCTCGATCCGATAACCTTCGATCTCGTAGCCCTTTTGCAGGGCGTGGCGCATCTCTTCGGACATTAATGACGCCTCAATCCCGCTTCCGCCGCCGTCGCGCACATGATCGGACGCGCCCGCCCGGAGCAAGAGCATGTTGCGTTGCGAAAGTACTGCATGCGTGGCCGGCGGTACAAGGCCACGCTGCACGCTGGCCGCGCGGCCGCCGGCGCTCGCCCGCGCATGGCCGCGCGGCCGTTCCCATAAGGCCGCCGGTCAAGTCAGGAGAAAGGCGCGAATCGGATGAAGCTGGTCGTCGGACAGCAATGCCGGGGCATGCCCGGCGCCGGCGACCGTGACGAGCGCCGCGCGCGGGCCGCGCCGGGTCATCTCTTCGGCGACCGCGGCCGGCAGCAATTCCGAGTCGGCGCCGCGCAGCAGCAGCACCGGGCAGCGCACCATGTCCCAGACCGGCCACAACGCCACGTCGTTGCGCGGCTGGGCGACGAACGAGCGGCCGATCGCCGGGTCGCGCTTCCAGACGAATTTGCCGTCGTCGCGCCGCCGCACCGTCGTGCGCGCCAGGTTCAGCCATTGATCGCGCGTGAGCCGTCCGAAGCCGGCGTTGACCCGCGCGATGTAATCGGCGGCGGCTTCGATGCTCAGGAATTCCGGGTTGTCGGCCACGGTCTCGGCGATCGAATCGAGCGCCGTTTTCGGGATCAGCGGACCGACGTCGTTCAGCACCATGCGCCGGATCGGCGTCTGCGCCTGGGCGGCGAGTATCATGCCGACGAGACCGCCCATCGACGTTCCGACCCAATCCACCGTGGTGGCGCCGCTGCGCGCGATCAGGTTCGTCATGTCGGCGCAATATTGTGGATAGGCGTAGTCGCCGGCCTCGAGCCAGTCGCTGTCGCCGCGCCCGGCCACGTCGGGGCAGAGCACGCGGTAGCGGTCCGCGAGCGCGGCCGCCAGAACGTCGAAATCGCGCCCGTTGCGCGTCAGCCCGTGCACGCACACGAGCACGCGCGTATTGGCGGGATCACCCCATTCCCAGTAGCGGATGCGGTGGAAGCCGCGGGAGGTCAGTCCCATGACTTCGAGGGCGCGCGGTTCGAGCACGGCTCAGCCCTTGCGCCCGGTCGGACGGCGTCGGTCGTACATGCGGGATTCCGGTGTTGCGCCCCCGTTTTAGGAATTTGTCTCGCGCGGCGCGAGTCGATAATTTCCGGCGCCCTTCCGAGCCCGCCCCCGCATGTCCTCTCCTCCCGCATCGACGGCCGTGGAATCGCGGTCGACCGGCGTCATGCTGGTCGCCGGTGCCGCGCTGTTCTGGAGCACGGGCGGCCTGCTGTTCCGGTTCATCAAGGGCGCCGAGGACTGGACCATCAATTTCTGGCGCGGCGTGTTCCTGGTCGCCGCCCTCATCGCGGTGCTCGCCGTCACGGAGCGCGGGCGTGTCTTCCGGGTGTTCGCGCGTGCCGGCTGGCGCGGCCTCGCCTCGGGACTCTGCTTCGGCGTGATGATGACCGGCTTCATGCTGGCGCTGGCGCGGACATCGGTCGCGAACGTCATGATGCTGATGGCATCGGCGCCCTTCTTCGCGGCGTTGCTGGCGTGGGCGGCGATCGGCGAGCGGCCGCGCGCGGCGGTATGGCTCGCCATGGCCGCCGCCGCCGGCGGCATCGTGCTGATGGTCGCGGGCGATCTCGGCCAAGGCGCCTTCGCCGGCAATCTCATCGCGCTGCTGATCGCCGTGGCCGCGGCGGTCAACATCGTCATCCTGCGCCGCGCGCGCGACCTGAACATGATCCCCGCCATCGCCATCGGCGGCATGATCGCGGCGCTGGTTTCCCTGCCCTTCGCCAATCACGCCGGCGCCGCCGGAGCCAACCTGGTGCTGATCTTCCTGCTGGGCGTCGTGCAGCTCGGCGCCGGTGCGGTGCTCTACGTCGTGGGATCGCGCCACCTGCCGGCCGCGGAAGTGACGCTCATCGCCATGCTCGAGAGCGTCCTGGCGCCGATCTGGGTGTGGCTGATCCTCGACGAGGCGCCGTCCGCCCACGTGCTCCTGGGGGGCGCGCTGGTGCTCGCGGCCGTGGTGGCCCTTACGCTCAGCGCCGCAAGACGGCGCGCCGCCGAGCGCAGCGTGCTGCCCGCCGAGTGACGTACTTCAGGGATTGCGCAGGAGTTCGTTGAGGCGTTGCGCCAAATCGGCTTTGCGATAGGGCTTGGCCAGCACGCCAGTGCCCGGCGGCAGCCTCGCGGCCTTGCCTTCCCTGTCGTCCGAACCCGAGGCGAAACCAGGCCACCCTCTGGCGACCGCTTTCTGCGTATGATCGCCGAGACGGTCCCTCCTGCGCGATACGGCGCCCTAGGCATTTGCGCCAAATCGCCCGCCGCTTGGCGGAGACCGAGTGCGACCTATTGAACTGGACGATGGACAACCACGTCATCGTTACCAATTCACACAAAGGTTGCGGGAACGTTCAGTTCCCATAATTCCGGCCGAGAGTCCGGATCGTTTCATTCAAAGCTGTAGTAGCGTCTCAATCGGCGCGGAGTCTTTGCCTCGAGCCGCCGGGGATCCCGGGGAACCTCATGCCAAACATTCTCCTCGTCGACGACGACAGCTTGGTGCGCGATTCCTTGGCCATCGCGCTCGAGGAAGCCGGGCATCGGGTGGTCGCCGCCGCCAACGGTGACGAAGGACTCAAAGCTCTCGCCGCCGAAGCCTTCGACCTCATCGTGCTCGACATGCTGATGCCGGAGCGCGAGGGGATCGAAACCATTCGCGATCTGCGCAAGTTCAACAAGGTCATTCCGGTCCTCGCGATCTCGGGCGGCGACAAGACCGGCTGGAGCGATTTTCTCCGCATGGCTTCGGCGCTGGGCGCCAACGACACGCTCGCCAAACCATTTACCGCCAGCGAACTGATCCGGCGCGTGGAACGGCTGCTCGCCGGCCCCAAATCGGAAACAACGGCTTAATCGGCGCTCGACGAATCCGCGTTGCGGCTGAGGGCATGGGCGCGGTATCAAGCGGCGCCACATCGGCCGAGCCCAACCGTTCATGCCTCCCGCTGGCCCCCTCTCCGGCATCCTTGTCGTCGACCTCACCCGCGTCCTGGCGGGGCCCTATTGCACAATGGTGCTGAGCGACCTCGGCGCCCGCGTGATCAAGGTGGAAACGCCCCAGGGTGGCGACGACGCCCGCGGCTACGGCCCGTACATCGACGGCAAGTCGGCCTATTTCATGTCGCTCAACCGCGGCAAGGAAAGCATCGCGCTCGATCTCAAGAACGACGCGGATCGCAGCATTTTCGAGCAGCTTCTGGCCAAGGCCGACGTGCTGGTCGAGAACTACCGCGCCGGCACGTTCGCCAAGCTCGGCTACACGTGGGACACGATCTCGGCGCGCTTTCCGCGGCTGATCTACGCGGCCACGTCCGGCTTCGGCCAAACCGGCCCCTATGCGCCGCGCGCGGCCTACGACATGGTCGTGCAGGCGATGGGCGGGATCATGTCGATCACCGGCCATCCCGGCGGCCCGCCGACACGGGTCGGAACCTCGGTCGGCGACATCACCGCCGGCCTGTTCACCGCAATCGGCATCAACGGCGCGCTCTATCACCGGGCGCAGACCGGGCGCGGCATGATGATCGACGTCTCCATGCTCGATTGCCAGATCGCGATCCTCGAAAACGCGATTGCGCGCTACGTGACCTCGGGCCAGGTGCCCGGCCCGCTCGGTGCGCGGCATCCCTCGATCACGCCGTTCGAGGCCTTCGCCACAGCCGACGGCCACGTCATCATCGCCGCCGGCAACGACGGACTGTTCGTCAAGCTCCTGAACGCCCTCGGCCTCTCGGAGCTCGCCGTCAATCCGCTGTTCGCCACCAACGAGCTCCGCACGCGCCATCAGCCGGCGCTCAAGGCCGAGATCGAGTCCGTGACCCGCACCAAGACAACGGGAGACTGGCTCGGCGTGCTCGACCGCGCCGGCGTGCCCGCCGGACCGATCAACACGGTCGACAAGGCGCTGGCCGATCCGCAAATCCAATCGCGCAACATGGTCGTGACGATGCACGATCCCGCCGTGGGCGCGCTGCGCATGGCGGGCAATCCGATCAAGATGTCGGCCTTCCCCGATCCATCGACCCGGCCGCCCGCGCCGGCGCTCGACGGCGACCGCGCCGCGATCTTGCGCGAGATCCTGGGCTCCTGATGCGCCGGTTTTTCCGCTGGACGCTGCGCTTCGTCCAGGGCCTCGGCATCGTCCTGCTCGCCGGCGCGGCGGCGCTGCTGTGGTGGCTCGATTCCTCGCTGCCCGAGCTCGACGGCACCTACACATTGCCCGGCATCGCCGGCCCCGTGCGAATCGTCCGCGACGCCAACGGCGTGCCGCATCTCTATGCCGAGAACTACGAGGACGCGATGTTCGGCCTGGGCTTCGTCCACGCCCAGGACCGGCTCTATCAGATGGAGAGCCAGCGCCGCCTCGGCGCCGGCCGCGTCTCGGAGATCGCCGGCAGCTCGACCGTCAGCGTCGACCGCACGATGCGCGTGCTCGGCCTCTACCGCCGCGCCAAGGTCGACTACGGCGCGCTCCTGCCCGAGACCCGGCACGCCGTCGACGCCTATACCGCCGGCGTCAACGCCTATCTCACGCGGCGGCGCGAGAAGCTGCCGCCCGAATTCCTCGCCATCGGCGAACCCGAACCCTGGACGCCGGCCGATTCGCTGGTGTGGGGCAAGCTGATGGCGATGTCGCTCTCGACCGGATGGCGCGAGAAGCTGTTGCGCGCGATCTTCTTCCAGCGCCTGGGGCCGGAAAAGGCCGCGGCCTTCTTTCCCGCCTATCCCGATTCCGGTCCCGTCACCCTCCCCCGCGATCGCGCCGCCGCTCCCGCGAACGCGATCCCCGCCGACCTGCCCCTGCTTGCACTCTGGAATGCGCTGCCCGAAGCCGCGAAGCGCGGCGGGCTCTCGAACCAATGGGCGCTCAGCGGCGCGCGCACCGACAGCGGCAAGCCGATCCTCGCCAACGATCCGCACCTTTCGCTCGACGTGCCCTCGCTTTGGTATCTCGTCCGCATCGAGACGCCGGGCTACAAACTTTCGGGCGCCAGCGTGCCCGGCGTGCCCGGCATCGTCATCGGCCACAACGGCCACATCGCCTGGGGGGTGACTACTTCGTACATCGACACGGAAGACCTGATCGTCGAGCGCGCCGATCCGCAGCAGCCCGGCCACTACGTGACGCCCGACGGCGGCCTGCCCTTCGTTACCCGCACCGAGACCATCAAGGTCCGCTTCGCGACCGACGTGACGCTGACCGTGCGCGAGACCCGCCATGGGCCGGTGCTCGACGACGCCCTCGCCGCCCGTTTCCGGCCGACCATGCAGCCCGGCAACGTGCTCGCCCTGCGCGCGCCGTGGCTGGCGCCGGGCGACACCACCGCCGACACGCTCATCGGCATCAATCGTGCGCGCAACTGGGACGAATTCGGCGCTGCGCTCGCGCGCTTCGTCGGACCCGTGCAGAATTTCGTCTATGCCGACGTGGCCGGCAACATCGGCTACTACGTGCCCGGGCGCATCCCGGCGCGGCGCGAGGACGCCGACCGCGGGCTGCCCAAGCCCGGCTGGACCGAGAGCCGCGCGAGCGTCCCGTTCATTCCCTTCGCCGAGCTGCCGCACGCGTTCAACCCGCCGCGCGGCTTCATCGTCAACGCCAACAACCGCATCGCGCCCGCGAGCTATCCCTATTTCCTCTCGCGCCAATGGGGCGATCATTACCGCGCGGCTCGCATCGAGGAATTGCTCGGTAAGGACCCGAAGCAAAGCGCCGACACGAGTGCGGCGCTGCAGGGCGACCGCGTTTCGCTGATGGCGCGCGATCTCTTGCGCTACATGCTCGCCATTCCCGCCGACAAGGTTCCCGAAGCCGCGACCGCGGCCCGCGCCATTGCCCTGATGCAAGCGTGGGACGGCACGATGGATCGCGACCGCGCCGAGCCTCTGATCTTCACGGCTTGGCTGGTGGCGTTGAACCGCCGGCTCTATGCCGACGATCTCGGCGAATGGGGCGCCGATTTCGTCGGGCTCCGTCCCGACGTGGTGAAGCTGATCCTCACCGAACACCGGGACTGGTGCGACGACGTCACGACTCGCGAAGTGGAAACCTGCCCGGAGATGCTCTCGCTGGCGCTCGACGATGGCTTGCGGTGGATCGAGGCGCGCTACGGCACCGACGTCTCGAAATGGCGCTGGGGCGCCGCGCACAAGGCCGAGATGCGCCACCGCCTGTTCGGCGCGCTGCCGCTGGTCGGCGGCTTCGGCTCGCTCTCCATCGAGGTGGACGGCGACGGCCGTACGGTCAACAAGATGGACATGAACGTGCGCGACCGGCGCAGCCCCTACGCCGCCCGCCACGGCGCCGGCTACCGCGCCATCTACACGCTGGCCGATCTCGACTCCTCGCGCTTCATCCTCTCCACCGGGCCATCCGGCCATCCGCTCTCGCGCTTCTACGACAACATGCTGCGCGATTGGCGCGACATCCGCTATGTGCGCTTCGCCCGCGACCGCGCCGAGGCCGAACGCGGCGCCGCGGGCATCATCGAGCTGAGGCCGCTGCGATGACCTTGCCGGTCACCGTGGCCGACGTCCGCGCCGCCGCGGCCACCATCGCGGACGCGGTCGAGCGCACGCCGATGACCCATTCGCGCACGCTCTCGGAGATCTGCGGCTGCACCGTCCTCCTCAAGTTCGAGAACCTGCAATACACCGCCTCGTTCAAGGAGCGGGGTGCCCTCAACAAGCTGGCGCGGCTCACGCCCGCGCAGCGCACCGCCGGCGTCATCGCGTGCTCGGCCGGCAACCACGCGCAGGGCGTCGCCTATCACGCGCAGCGCCTCGGCATTCCGGCCGTGATCGTGATGCCCAACGGCACGCCGTTCACGAAGATCAACCAGACACGGCGCTTCGGCGCCGACGTCGTCGTCCACGGCGCCGATCTGTCCGACGCGCAGGACCACGCCGACCGCCTGAAACGCGAGCGCGGCCTCGTCTTCGTCCATCCCTACGACGACCCCGACATCATCGCCGGCCAGGGCACGATCGGCCTTGAAATGCTCGTCGACGACCCCAAGCTCGACGTGCTGATGGTGCCGGTCGGCGGCGGCGGCCTGATTTCGGGCATCGCGGTCGCCGCCAAGGCCGTCAAGCCCGAGATCGCCGTCTTCGGCGTGGAAGCCGCGCTCTATCCGGCCATGTCGCAGGTGCTCCAGGGCGGCGAGCCGCGCTCGGGCGGCGTCACCATCGCCGAAGGCATCGCCGTCAAGCGGCCGGGCGAGCTGACGCGCCGGTTCGTCAAGGCGCTGGTCGAGGACATCCTCCTGGTCGACGAGGACGCGCTCGAGAATGCCGTGCTGCTGATGTTGGAGGTCGAGAAATCGATCGCCGAGGGCGCCGGCGCCGCGGGCCTGGCCGCGCTGATGGCGCATCGCCCGCGCTTCGCCGGCAAGCGCGTGGGCGTCGTGATCTCCGGCGGCAATATCGACGCGCGCCTACTCTCGGCGATCCTGATGCGCGGCTTGGTCAAGACGGGCCGGCTGGTGCGCATCCGGGTGGATATCAGCGATCAGCCGGGCCTGCTCGGCCGCGTCGCCAATATCATCGGCGAGGCCGGCGGCAACATCGTCGAGGTCTATCACCAGCGCGTGTTCCACGACGTGCCGCTCAAGATGGCCGAACTCGACGTGGTGATCGAAACCCGCGACGCGCGGCACGTGGACGAGATCCTTTCGGCCCTGCGCGGCGCCGGCCTGCCCGCCAACCTCCTCAGTAGCGTAACGGGCGAGGAAATCCGCTAGGCTCGCGCGTGCTTTGATCTGGATCACGGCGAACCCGCACGCCGGCTGACACGTTAGCCTTCTAAAGAGGAAGCCAATTCATGCCCCAATCCCGGACCACGTGGTTCTGCGTCGCCGATGCCGGCGGCGCCCGCATCTTGGAAGCGCCCGCCCCGCGCGCGGCCTTGACCGAAATCGCCAAGTTCGCGCACGAGACCTACGAGCACGGCCGCTACGAAGCGCCGGGTAAGACTCATGAGAGCGCCACCACCGCGCGTCACAGCTTCGTCGATGCCGAGGGCCCCATTCGCCGCGAAAAGCGCGCCTTCGCTCATGTCGTCGCCGACTACCTCGCCGAGGCGGCCGAGCGCCGGGCCTATGGCCGGCTCGTGATCGCAGCGCCGCCAAAATTCCTCGGCGACCTCCGCGCGGCGCTGAGTCCGGCGGCCAAGGCCCGCATCGTCGGCGAGATCCACAAGGACCTCACCAAGGAAAACGAGGCCGCGCTGGCGGTCCGCCTCGCCGAGATGGCCAACACGTAGCTTCTGCCGCGTCGGCCCTAGGATGGCGGCCCGCGGAATCCCGTCGCCACGACGTAGATTTCGGCCGAATCCTTGCGGCTGGCCGGCGGCTTGACGTGGCGCACGGCCGCGAAGCTCTTCTTGAGCTGCGCCAGCAATTGCAGCTCCGTGCCGCCCGAAAACACCTTGGCAACGAACGTGCCGCCCGGCGCCAGATGGCGGAGCGCGAAATCCGCCGCCGCTTCGACCAGGCCCACGATGCGTATGTGATCGGTCTGGCCGTGCCCGGAGGTGGCCGGCGACATGTCGGACAGCACGACATCCGCCGGGCCGCCCAGCGCCGCCATCACCGGCTCGTCGCTGGCGGCCTCGCTCATGTCGCCCTCGAGGATCGTGGCGCCGGGAATGGGATCGACCGCCTGGATGTCGATGGCAACGACCCGGCCGCGCCCTTCGAGGGCCTTGACCCGCGCCACCGCCACCTGGGTCCAGCCGCCGGGTGCCGCGCCGAGATCGACCACGCGCTGGCCAGGCTTCAGTAGCCGGAGCTTGTCGTCGAGCTCGATGAGCTTGAACGCGGCGCGCGAGCGATAGCCGCGGCGCTTGGCCTCGTGCACGTAGGGGTCGTTGAGCTGGCGCTGGAGCCACTCGCGCGAGGAAGGCTTGCGGACCTTGCCGCCCTTGACGCGCACCGCCGCATGCCGCCGTCCGCCGGCCACGCCGCCGGGTTTCGCTCCCTTGGCCATCGCGGCCTCAGGCGGCGACGCCGGGCCGGCCGGCCTTGCGGTCCGACGCCAGCGCGGCCGCGATCAGGAGATTGAGCATGCCTTCGCGCAGGCCCCGGTCGGCGACCCGCAGCCGCCCGACGGGCCAGAGCCGGCAGATCGCCTCGAGAATGGCGACGCCGCCGACGACGAGATCGGCGCGCTGCGGGCCGATGCACGGGAGGGCGGCGCGGCCGGCATAGTCGAGGCCCGCGATCTCCGCGCTGATGCGGCGGATCGAGTCGAAATCGAGATAGCTGCCGTCGACCCGGAGCCGGCTGTAGCGGCGGAGGTTGAAGAACACGCTGGCCAGCGTCGTGACCGTGCCCGAGGTGCCGAGCATCTGCACGCGCCCCGCCGCGATCTCGGCGCCGACCGCCTCGGCCGCCTCGAACGGGCGCAAGAGATCGAGCGCCTGATCGACCATGGCCACATAGGCCGCGGGGCCGACACGGTTGGCGCCGTAGCGCTCGGCCATGGTGACGACACCGACCGGGATCGAGTGGAATCGCAGCGCCTTGGGGTCGTCGAGCCCGGCAATGGCCTCGGCGCCGTCGAATTTGTGGCCGTTCATGCCGGCGCGCACGTTACGCCGCCAAATCAGCTCGGTGCTGCCGCCGCCGATATCGAACACGAAGGCATGCGGCGCCGATTCGTCGAGCAGCGAGGCGCAGCCGGCGAGCGCCAGGCGCGCCTCTTCCTCAGCGCCGATGACCTCGAGCGGCAGGCCGGTCTCGCGCTTCACCCGCGCGGCGAATTCGCGCCCGTTCACCGCCCGCCGGCAGGCTTCGGTCGCCACCGCCCGGAGATGCACGCCGCGATGGCGCGAAACGCGCCCGGCGCAGATGCGCAGCGCCTCGATCGACCGGCCCATGGCGCGCGGCGAAAGGCGTCCGGAAGCGGCCAAGTTCTCGCCGAGGCGGACGATGCGCGAGAATGATTCGATGACCCGGAAGCCGCCGCCATGCTCGGTGGCGATCAGCAGGCGGCAATTGTTGGTGCCGAGATCGATGGCGGCAAAGGTGCGGGGCGCCTGCTCGTGACGATGCTGCGGATCGGACGCTGATGCCGCGGAGTCCATGCACAAAGGCTATCCCCTCGCCCGCTTGTTTGCAATTTCGAGACAGGGTGAAGGTTGCGCTCGCCACCGTCGTCAAGGAACCATAACCGGAGGGCGCCGTTCGTTAACGCGCCGGGAACGCCGCCACGGCCGGCACCGGCGACGCCGGCCCGGAAAACGCCCTGTTCGCGAGCGTTCGGCCGCAGGCGGCGCGGGCTTGTTCCGGCCGGACGAGGTGGATATATAGCCGGTCTCCGGCCGGTGCCGCCCTTCGTCGAAGCCGCGCGGCACGCCCCTGTTGGGGGATCGTTCAACGGTAGGACAACGGACTCTGACTCCGTTTATCTAGGTTCGAATCCTAGTCCCCCAACCAGCCAAGGGCTCGAGACCATTCCGCTTGCCCTTTTCTCGTCGTCGCCACAAACGCAGGGACGACAGTCAAGTTTGGACGTACGCACCCACATTCAGACGCGGGGCTATCCTAAGTTAGTGCAGGGAGGGGTGAGTCGTGCATTTCTTTCGGCCATGAGGCTCGACACGCAGGGCGACGGGAAACATCGGACATGGACGTGCCGGACGACGCGGGCAATTCGATTGCCGGAACAGCTGCGCTTTCGATTTGCGAGTCCCTGCTCATCGCCTTGAACGACCTGAAGATCCTCAACGATACGCAAACGCGCGCCCTGCTCGTCGAGGCGGCCGCGTCGCACCGCAAAGCCATTCGGATTTCTCCCCATCCCGACCGGCATCGGGCCGTTGTCGCATTGATCGACCGGCTCATCGTCTGCAAGACCTGGAATCCCTCTGTTCTTCCCGCCGGCGATGGCAGCCCGGCCGCGGCGGCGGACGACAATATCGAGATGGTGGCGCCGGCCGTCCAAACGCAGACCGACAGCGAGCGCTAGTCGCGCAGCGTGCCGCTACCGCGCTGCCGCGATCGCCGCCGTCTCCCGGAACCGCAGGCCTCTCTAAGACGTTGTATTTGTTCGCACCCCTGCTCATGCAAGGAGGCATGCCATGGCCGATCCCGCGAAGCCGAAGGACAAGATCGAGAATCCCGAAGCGCATTTCGACAAGCCGAAGGAAATCGCCCAAGACGCGGCCCTGTCCCATGACGACAAAAAGAAGGCCCTCAACACGTGGGAGCAGGACGAGCGGCAGCGTTTGACCGCCAGCAACGAAGGCATGCCGGGACCCGACGAAGGTCTCCGCAAGGACGACGAAAACCGCCTCGGCGAGGTCGTCCGGGCGAAAGAAGAGATCGGCGAGAAGCCCAAGCACAAGCCCTCGCACTGACCCATCGCCGGCCTCAAACCAGCAGCAGCGCCCCGCTGACCGCGGCGATGGCGAGAATCGCGTAGCGGGTGCGCGTGCGGTCGAGGAACCGCGCGACCAGCGGCGCCAAGGCCAGGCCGATCAGAGGACCCGGAACGAGCAGCAGGCCGAGCAGCAGTTCGCGCTGGCCGAAGCGTCCGAGCAGCGCCAAGGCCGCGAGCGAGATCAGGGTCGCCGGAATGAAGAAGGTGCTGAGCATCAGCCGCGTGCGCGGCGGCGGCTCGTTCTGATACACGAGGCCGAGCGGCGGGCCGTGCAGCCCGACCATCGTGCCCATCACGCCCGAAGCCGCGCCGGCGGCGATCAGGCTGCCGCGGCTGAGCCGGATCGGCGGCGCGAACAGGCTGACGGCGACGGCCGCGAGAATCACGAGCCCGAAGACCGGACGCGCCCAAGCCGCCGGGATCAGCCACAGGCCGAGCGCGCCGATCGCCGTGCCAATGGCGAGGCCGAAGACGCCGAACCCGATCTCGCCGCCATCGATGTCCGCGCGGCCGCGTATCGCGACCACGATCACCATGACCATGCCCGCCAGGATGATCGGGCCGGGAATGAACGCGCTCTCGACGAGTGCGATCAGCGGTATCGCCGCCAACGCGAACCCGAGCCCGACCGACGCCTGGATGATGCCGCCCAGCACCATCGCCAGCGAGGCGAGCAGCAGCGCGAGCCAGGAAATGCCGAGGATCATGGGTGCTTCGGCCGGGCGGTGGGCACTAAGCGCCCTTCGCCTTTTCCTTCGCCCAGGTGTCGCGCAGGCCGATCGTGCGGTTGAAGACGAGGCGGCGCGGCGCCGAATCGCTGTCGAGGCAGAAATAGCCCTGGCGCTCGAATTGCACGACCTTGCCCGCCGGCGCGTTCGCGAGCGCGGGCTCGACGCGGGCCTCGCTCAAGACTTCCAGCGATTTCGGGTTGATGTCGGCGAACACGTCGCCCTCGGCGCCGGGATCGGGCCGCGTAAAGAGCTGTTCGTAGAGCCGCACCTCGGCCGGGACGGCGTCGGCGGCATTGACCCAGTGGAGCGTCGCCTGGACCTTGCGGCCATCGGGCGAATTGCCGCCGCGCGAGGCGGGGTCGTAGGTGCAGCGAAGCTCCACCACCTCGCCCGCGGCGTTCTTCACCGCCTCGCGGCAGGTGAGGAAATAGGCGTAGCGCAGGCGCACTTCCTTGCCGGGCGAGAGCCGGAAGAATTTCTTCGGCGGATTCTCCATGAAGTCGTCGCGCTCGACATAGAGCTCGCGGCCGAAGGTAATCTTGCGCGTGCCGGCGGCCGGATCGTCGGGGTGATTGATGCCCTCGATCTCCTCCGAGCCGTTGTGGGGGTAGTTCTCGATCACGACCTTGAGCGGCCGCAGCACCGCCATGCGCCGCTCGGCCGATTTGTTGAGCATTTCGCGGATCGGATGCTCGAAAATGCCGAGATCGACGACGCTATTGGCGCGCGCCACGCCGATGCGGCGCACGAATTCGCGCAGCGCCGCGGCCGGCACGCCGCGCCGGCGCAAGCCCGCCAGCGTCGGCATGCGCGGGTCGTCCCATCCTTTGACGTGGCCCTCGCTCACCAGCTTGGTCAGCACGCGCTTGGAGAGCACCGTGTAGGCGAGCGCCAGGCGCGCGAATTCGTACTGCCGGGGCTTCGACGGCACCGGGAGATGGTCGATGAGCCAGTCGTAAAGCGGGCGGTGATCCTCGAATTCGAGCGTACACAGCGAATGGGTGATGTGCTCGATGGCGTCGGACTGGCCGTGCGCGAAATCGTAGGTGGGATAGAGGCACCAGGCGTCGCCGGTTCGCGGATGCGCGGCGTGCAGGATCCGGTAGAGCACCGGATCGCGCATGATCATGTTGCCGGCGGCGAGATCGATCTTGGCGCGCAGCACGCGGGCGCCGTTCGGGAACGCGCCGGCGCGCATGCGGCGAAAGAGATCGAGGTTCTCCTCGACGCTGCGACTCCTGTAGCTCGAAGCCCTGCCCGGTTCGGTCACCGTGCCGCGCATCGCGCGCAGCTCCTCGAGCGGCGTGTCGTCGACATAGGCGTTGCCAGACTTGATGAGGTGCTCGGCCCAGCCGTAGAGCTGCTCGAAATAGTCGGAAGCGTAATAGAGGTGCTCGCCCCAGTCGAAGCCGAGCCAGCGCACGTCGGCCTGGATGGCGTCGATGAACTCCTGCTCCTCTTTGGTCGGGTTGGTGTCGTCGAAGCGGAGATGGCAGCGCCCGCCGAATTCCGCGGCCGCCCCGAAATTGAGGCAGATCGACTTGGCGTGGCCGATATGGAGATAGCCGTTGGGCTCGGGCGGAAAGCGCGTGATCACGCTCTTGTGCCGCCCCGCCGCCAGATCGGCCGCGATGATCTCGCGCACGAAATCGCGCCCCGCCCCCGCCACGCCCGGCGCCGTATCGGTATTCATCGTGGTCCTCGAATCCTGCCTTGGTGCCGGGCCCAATCGCCCGGCACGGCCCGGGAGCGTCTATGTGGCAAATCCCCGCGCAGCCGCCAAGGGCCAATCCCGCCGCCCGACGATCTCACGTGCGGAGGCAAAGACAAATGAACAGGGAGGCGAGGAGACGGGGAGACAGAGAGGAAAGAGTGAGGAAGGAGGAATGATTGCGCGTCAAAGGGCGCGCGAAGGCCCTTGACGACCGGCGTCCATCCGTGCGCGCACCCGCGCGAATCTTGGCGCGCAACATCGTTTCCCGTCGTCTTTATACTCTGTGCCTTGGTGCCTCTGTAGTTCACTCCTTTTCGTTTCTTCTCCCCGCCTCCCTATTCACTCTTCTCGGCCTCCGCCGGCCGAAACACTGCGGCCGGTGCGCGCCTCGAGCGAACGTGCGCGGCGGCGCCAAACCGCTGTACAATCCCGCCGCCACAAGCGCGAGACCGAGCCATGCTGATCTTCCGCCAGCTCTTCGACCCGCAATCCTCGACCTACACCTATCTGCTCGCCGACGGCAAAACGCTGGACGCGGTGATCATCGATCCGGTCTGGGAGCAGGTGCCGCGCGACGGCGCGCTCGTGCGCGAACTCGGGTTGAAGCTGCTCTACACGCTGGAAACGCACGTTCACGCCGACCACGTGACCGGCGCCACGCTGCTGAAACAGCAATTCGGCTCCAAGATCGCGCTCTCGGCCAAGAGCGGCGCCGAGGGGGCCGATGTCTATCTCGAGGATTGCGAACGCGTGGCCTTCGGGCGGCGCTGGCTGGAAGTGCGCGCAACGCCGGGCCACACCAGCGGATGCCTCACCTTCGTCCTCGACGACGAAACCCGCGCCTTCACCGGCGACTGCCTCCTCATCCGGGGCACGGGCCGCACCGATTTCCAGCAGGGCGATCCCCGCGCGCTCTATCGCTCGGTGCATGCGCGCATCTTCGCGCTGCCCGAAACCTGCCTCCTCTATCCGGCCCACGACTATCGCGGCCTGGCCGCAACCAGCGTCGCCGAGGAGAAGCGCTTCAATCCGCGCCTGGGCGGTCAGCTCGCCGAGGACGATTTCGTCGGCTACATGCGCCATCTCGGCCTCCCGCACCCCAAGCAGATCGACGTGGCGGTGCCGGCCAACCTCAAATGCGGCAAGCCCGAGGGCAAGGCGCCGGCCGAGACGCCGGACTGGGCGCCGCTGATGCTCACCTTCGCGGGCATCTGGGAGATATCGCCGCAATGGCTCGAGGAGAATGCGCGCGCGGTCGAGATCGTCGACGTGCGCGAGCCGCACGAGTTTACCGGACCGCTCGGCCACATCCCGGGCGCGCGGCTCATCCCGCTCGGCGTCCTCGCCGACCGCGCCAAGGAGCTTGCGGCCGAAAAGCCCATCGTCACCGTCTGCCGCGCCGGCGGCCGCTCGGCCCAGGCGACGGTCATCCTCAAGAAGGCCGGCTTCGGGCGTGTCGCCAATCTCGCCGGCGGCATGCTGCGCTGGCGCACCCAGCGCTTCGCGGTCGACGACGCGAGCGAATGACCGGCGCGCTTGTCACTTTTTGTTTCTTGAATATATAATTGTCCTATCCATCGACCGGGAGCCGCCATGGAAAACTTCACGCCGGTTTCGGCCCTGATCGGCGGCGCGCTGATCGGCCTCGCCACCGCGATCTATCTCATCGGCCTCGGCCGCGTCGCCGGTATCAGCGGCATCGTCGGCGCTCTGATGCGGCCGGTGGCCGTCGACGTGCCGGTGTTCGTCGCGTTCCTCGCCGGCCTTGCCGTAGCGCCGCGCCTCGTCGAGGCGCTGGGCGGGGCGCTGCCGCCGCTCGCGGTGGATGCTTCGCTTCCCGCGATCATCGCCGGCGGCCTGCTTGTGGGCTTCGGGACGCGCCTCGGCGGCGGCTGCACCAGCGGCCACGGGGTCTGCGGCCTTGCCCGGTTCTCGCCGCGCTCGCTGGCCGCGACCGCCGTGTTCATGGCGGCGGGTGCCGCAGTCGTTTTCGTCGCGCGCCACGTCGTGGGGGGCTGAGCCATGCGCATCGTCGTCGCGTTGATTGCAGGCCTCGTCTTCGGCGCCGGACTCACGATTTCGCAAATGGTGAACCCGGGCAAGGTTCTGGCCTTTCTCGATATCGCCGCGATCGCCAAGGGCGGCTGGGATCCGAGCCTCGCCTTCGTGATGGGCGGCGCCCTGGCCGCGGCCGCCCCGGCCTATCTTCTGGTCCGCCGGCGGGGCCGGCCACTGTTCGCCCCCACGCTGTATATCCCCCAACGGCGGGATGTCGATTTGCGGCTGTTGGCCGGCGCTGCCCTGTTCGGTGCGGGTTGGGGCTTGGTCGGGTTCTGCCCCGGTCCGGCGGTAGCGGCGCTCGCCTATGGCGTCGCCAAACCGCTGATTTTCGTCGCCGCGATGCTCGCCGGCATGGCCCTGCACGAATTCGCCGGCCCTTGGCGGTCTCAGCGCGCGGCGGCGGAGCCGGCAAGCTGAGGATCGCCGCGGCCGGCCAGGCGCTGGCCGGCCGAGAGCCTCGATCCCCGGAGCCCGTTCATCCGCGCCGTCCTCGGCGCCGCCCATGCGCTGCGCGGCGAAAAGGCCGAGTCCGCGAAATTGGCCGAAGAGGCGCGCGCGCTGGCACCGTGGCTGACCATGGAGTGCATGGTCGAGCGCCTGGCCGGCCTCTCCGCGCCGGGTCACGAGCCGCGACGCCTGCAGCAGGGCTTGAAGCTGGCATTCGCCAAGCCGTCCTCAGGCGACCGGCATCCATACCTCAGACGCAGGCAGTTATTTCACGCGCTCGATGAGCGCCTTGGCCGCCGCCGGCGCCCGGCGCTTTGCCCCGGAAATGAAATAGACGAATACGTCGCCCTGCGTCGCCCACGCCTTCGCGCGCTCTGCCCAGCGGTCGAGATCGGCCGGCGGGTATCCGTTCGCGAGCTTTTCCTTCGTGCGCATCAGGCGCGCATAAGTGAAGTCCGCCGTCGGCTCGTCGATCTCGGGAAACGTGTCGTCGTCGGCGAAAACGATGGCGGCATTGTAGCGGCGGGCGAGGTCGTAGAAGCGCGGGTCCTTGAAGCTCGGATGACGGACCTCCAGCGCATGGCGAAGCCGAAGGCCGCCAACATGCCGCGGCAACAGTTTCAAGAAACGCTCGAAATCCTCTGGGTCGAACTTCTTGGTCTCCATGAACTGCCAGTTGATCGGCCCCAGCCGGTCGCCCAATTCCCCGAGCCCCTGGGCGCCGAAAATGCCGATCGACTTTGCGGCATCGGCCAGGACCTTCCGGTTCGTCGTGAACCGCGATGCCTTGACGGAAAAGACGAACCCGTCGGGTATCTCCTCCCGCCATTTCCGCCAGCTGGCGGGCTTGAACGACGAATAATACGTGCCGTTGATCTCGATGGAGGTGAGCTGGCGGCTCGCATATTCCAGCTCGCGCTTGTGCGGCAGTCCCTTGGGATAGAACGCGCCGCGCCACGGCTCGAACGTCCAGCCGCCGATTCCGACATAAATCCGACCCGCCATTTGCCCTCGCGTACGTTCGCGCTAGCCCGCTACCGACAACGCTTCCCTGAAATATTCAATACCCCGCCGCGGCGCCGTCGCCGCGCGGGTCGGCGGCGCCTTCGATCAGGCCGCCGGCATGGCGCACGACGGCGCCGGCATGGCCCATCAGCTCGTCGTAAGCGCCCACGACGCGAACGCGGTGGCCGGCCGCGCGCAGCGCGTCCACCAGTTCAGCCGAGAAACGCGATTCGAGCTGCAGTTCGATGACGGGCGTGCCCCAGGTGCGGCCCAACAGCCATCGCGGCGCCGCGATCGCGTGCTGCAGATCCTGCCCGTAGCGCGCATAGCGCGTGAAGAGCGCGGCCTGAGTTTGCGGCTGGCCGTCGCCGCCCATCGATCCGTAAACCATCAGCCGGCCGTCGGCGAGGCGTGCCAGCGCCGGATTGTTGGTGTGGAACGGCAGCCGGCCGGGCACGAGCGCGTTCAGGGCCCCGCGATCGAGCGCGAAGCTGCAGCCCCGGTTCTGCCACTGGATGCCCGTGTCCTCGAGCACGACGCCCGAGCCGAACTCCCAATAGATCGAGTGGATGAAGCTGACGGCGCGGCCCGCGCCGTCGATGGCGCCGAGCCAGACCGTATCGCCCTTCTCCGCCGGGCGCGGCCACGCGAGTGCCCGGGCCGGATCGATCGCGCGCGCCCGCGGCGCCAGCACCGCATCCACGAGCAGCGCCACCGCCGCGGTCTTCATGTACGCCGGATCGGTGATCGCGGAATCGCGCACCAGGAATGCCTGCTTGGTCGCCTCGACCAGCCGATGCACGTGATCGAAGCCGTCGGCCACCGAGGCCGCGATCCGGTCGTAGAGCCCGAGAATGGCGAGCGAGACGAGGCCTTGGGTCGGCGGCGGCGTGTTGTAGAGCTTGGCACCCGCGATGGTGGCGCCGAGCGGCGCCGTGACGACCGGCCGATGGTCGGCGAGATCGGCGGCGGTCAGCGGACTGCCCGCGCGCGTGAGGTCCGCGGCGATGCGCTTGGCCAGCGGCCCGCGATAAAATGCGTCGAATCCGTCGCGCGCCAAGGCGGCGAGCGTTTCGGCCAGCGCGGGTTGCTTCAGGATTTCGCCGGGTTTGGGCTCGCCACCGGCCAAGAACAGGCGGCGCCACGTCACGAGATCGGTCATCTCGTCCTGCTTCGCCGCGACCGTCGCGCAATGCCCCCGCGTCACCGGCACACCGGCGCGGGCGTGAAAGATCGCGTCCTCGAGCAGCGCCGCGAGCGGAAGCGTGCCGCCCCAGTTCCGCGCAATCTCGTGCGCCGCCGCCCAGCTCGAGATCGTGCCGGCCACGGTGTTCGCGGCGAGCGGCCCGCGCGGCGGAATCGCATCGAGCCCGCGCGAACGATAGTACGCGACGTCCACGGCGGCGCCCGCACGGCCGACACCCATGAGCGCGACCGGCGGCTGGTCGCCGGGCTCGGCGATCAGCCAGAAGCCGTCGCCGCCGATGCCGTTCATGTGGGGATAGACGACCGAGATCGTGGCCGCCGCCGCGATCATCGCCTCGATGGCGTTGCCGCCCAGGCGCAGCACCCGCAAACCCGCCTCGGCGGCGAGGTGATGGGAACTGACCACTATGCCGCGGGTGGCGCGCGCGGTCTCGATCATCGGGCGGGGCCCCGCGGTTAGAGAGACGAACCGGCGCGCATGCCTTCCTCGATCGCACGCTTGGCGTCGAGCTCGGTCGCGAAATTCGCGCCGCCGACATAGGTGCAGCCGATACCGGCCGCCGCGAGCGCTTCCGATGCCAGCGCGCGCAGCGGCTCCTGCCCGGCGCAGACCACGATCGTATCGGCCTCGATGCACTCGGCCGAGCCGTCGGCGCGGCGGATATGGAGACCGCGCGCGTCGATGCCGGTGTAGGCTGCGCCGTCCACGAAGCGCACGCCGGCGCGCGCCAGCTCCGCGCGATGAACCCAGCCCGTCGTCTTGCCGAGCGTGCGGCCGAAAGGTCCGGGCGAACGCTTCAGCATCGTTATCTTGTAGTCGGTCGGCATTGCGTGGCCGTTCTTGGCGAGCGCCGCATTGGCGCGGTCGACGCCCCAATGCGCGGCGAAGGCCTCGGCATCCAAATGGCTGCGGCTCCGGCGCTCGGCAAGGTAGAGCGCCACGTCGAAGCCGATGCCGCCGCCGCCGATGATCGCCACGCGGGCGCTGGCTTCGACGCGCCCCGCGAGCAGATCGACGTAGGAGACGACCCGGGGATCGTCCGCGCCCGGGATGTCGAGTTTCCGGGGTGCGATGCCGCTGGCGACGACGGCGTGCTGAAAACGCTCCGTGGCGAGACCGGCGACCGAGGCCTTTTCTCCGAGCTTCACCGCCACGCCGGCGCGGCGCAGTCGCTCGGCGAAATAGGCGACGCTCTCGGCGAATTCCTGCTTGCCGGGAATACGCTTGGCGAGATTGAACTGCCCGCCCAGTTCGCCCGCGGCCTCGAACAGCGTCACCGCGTGGCCGCGCTCGGCCGCGCTCGCGGCCGCCGCCATTCCGGCGAGTCCGCCGCCCACCACCGCTATGCGTTTCTTCGTTGCCGCCGGCGTCGCCGGAAACTCTTCCTCGCGCAGCGCACGCGGATTCACCAGGCAGGTGGCCGGCTTGAAGGTGAAGTAATGGTCGAGGCACGCCTGGTTGCAAGCGATGCAGATATTGATCCCGGCGCGGTCGCCCTTCGCCGCCTTGGCCGCGAAAGCTTCGTCGGCGAGCAACGCGCGCGCGAGCGAAACCATGTCGGCGTCACCCGCGGCGATGATGGCTTCGGCGGTTTCGGGCGCGTTGATGCGGTTGCTGGCGATGACGGGAATCCTCACCGCCGGCTTCATCAGGCCCGCGGCCCAGGCGAAGCCGCCGCGCGGCACGGCTTGCGTGATGGTTGGCACCTGCGCTTCGTGCCAGCCGATGCCGGTGTTGAGGACATCGGCACCCGCCGCCTCCATTGCGGCGGCGACTGCGCGGATCTCGTCGAGCGTCAAGCCACCCTCGACGAGGTCGAGCACGGTGGTGCGGTACATGAGCAGCCGCTCGCGACCGATCCGCGCGCGGACGCGCGCCACCACCTCGCTCGGAAAGCGCACGCGGTTCGCGAAATCGCCGCCCCATTCGTCGGAGCGCTTGTTCGTGCGCGGTGCCAGGAATTGGCTGATGAGATAGCCTTCCGAGCCCATGATCTCGATACCGTCGAAGCCAGCCTCGCAGGCGAAGGCCGCGGCGGCAGCGTAGTCTTCGATGGTTTGGCGGATCTCGGCGCCGGTGAGTTCGCGCGGCACCGTCTTGTTGATCGGCGATTTCAGCGGCGACGGCGCCACCGATCCGTCGTGATAGCCGTAGCGGCCGCTGTGCAGGAGCTGCAGGAGGATGCGTCCACCCTCGGCATGCACCGCGTCCGCGATCGGCTTCAGCACCAAGGCGTCGTCGCGGCTGCCGATATAGGCCGGATGCGGCGTCATCCGTCCGGCGCGGTTGGGGCCGTAGCCGCCCGTGATCACCAGCGGCGTGCCGCCGCGCGCCCGGGCCGCGTAGAAGGCGGCGATGCGATGCACCGCGGCGCGCTCGCCCTCGAGCCCGGTATGCATCGAGCCCATCACGATGCGGTTGGGCAAGGTGAAGGGGCCGACGGTGATCGGCGTGAACAATTTGGGATAAGCGTTCATGGGAGCTTCGGCTGCCGCGGATGCGCTGGCTTAGCCGCTCGGCCGCGTCCGTGCAACGCGGCGAATGTCCTCGCGGACTACTCCGCCGTTTCGATCGTCACCGGCGCTTCGCCCTCGACGCGCCAGACGACCTTGTCGTCGTCGACGAATTCGAGCGTGCCCTGGCGCGTGCCATTGGGGCAGACCACGGTGAGCTCGGCACGGAGGATCGAATAACTGCATGTGCCGAGAGCGCTGGTCACCGCGCCGTCGCGGCGGAACGCGAGGCGCTGGCCGGGTTTGACCGGAGCGCCCGGCGCCGCCTCGGTTACCACCCAGCGTCCAACAAGGTGATCCGCAGTCGCCTCTTCGCGCGGCGGCACGGCGCAGCAGAGCGGCTCTGCGGCCGGTTCGCCGGTCTCCGCAAGCGCGGGCGGCGCGAGAATCGCGAGCAAGAGCGCCGCGATGCCAAGGCGTGCGGCGGGCAGCGAAAACCGGTCCGGGATGCGATCGGTCATGGGACCTCTCTACCCCTAACTTACGCCTTTTGCGGCCGGCGGTTCCAGGCCATGCCGCGGACGCAGTTGCCTTCGGACGCGCGCCATTTCATATTTCCGTAACGCCCCTGGGGGGAGCCGCAAGGCTGAGAGGTTTCGGTGATAGCGCGCTCATTGCGCGCTCGCACACGAGACGACCCCTCGAACCTGATCCGGTTGATACCGGCGGAGGGACAGGCGAGGCATGTTGGATTCGAACGGCGCGGGTGCGCCGGCCAAGGCAGCTTTTTCGGTTTCCGTTCACGCGGCCGGATTGGATTTCGGCGGCGCGCCGCTGTTTGAGGCGCTCGATCTCGAGCTCGCGGCCGGAAGCTGGACGTGCCTGCTCGGCCCGAGCGGCGTCGGCAAATCGAGCCTTCTGCGCCTGATCGCCGGCCTCGTCGAACCCTGGCCGGGCAGCGCCATCCGCTGCAGCGACGGTGCCCCGCTGGCCGGGCGCCTCGCCTACATGGCGCAGCAGGATCTGCTGCTGCCGTGGCTGAGCGCCGTTGACAACGTGTTGCTCGGCGCAAGGCTGCGCCGCAGCGCGGTCGATGCCGCGGACCGCAAGCGCGCGCGTTGGCTGCTGGCGCGGGTCGGCCTCACGGCGAAAGCGGACACGCGGCCGGGCGAGCTCTCCGGCGGGCAGCGCCAGCGCGTGGCGCTCGCCCGCACCTTGTTCGAAGCGCGGCCGCTGGTGCTGATGGACGAGCCCTTCTCGGCGCTCGATGCCATCACCCGCCACCAGCTCCAGGCCCTGGCCGCCGAACTGCTGCGCGGCGCCACGGTGCTGCATGTCACCCACGATCCCTGGGAAGCGCTGCGCCTCGCGGACCGCCTCTACGTAATGGCGGGGTTGCCGGCGCGGCTCGGCGAACCCCTGATCCTGCCATCGGCGCCGCCCCGCGATGTCGGAGAGCCCGCCCTCGCCGCGCGCCACGCCGAGCTTCTGGCGATGCTCACCGCCGCCATGCGCGAGGCCGCGTGATGCGCTGGCTTCGCGGCATCATCGTGATCGCTGGACTCGTCTGCATCTGGCAGCTGGTGGTTTCGCTGAGCGGCGTGCCCGATTTCATCCTGCCGCCGCCGCTCGAGGTGGCACAGGCGCTGGTCGTGGATGCGGCGCTGCTCGCCGAGCACGCCGCCACCACGCTCGCGGAAATCCTGCTCGGCCTTGCCGCCGGGGTCACGCTCGGCGCCGCCACCGCGATCGCGATGGCCTCGTGGCGGCCGGCGCGCGATTGGATCCTGCCGGTGATCGTGGCGAGCCAGGCGGTGCCGGTGTTCGCCTTGGCGCCGATCCTGGTGTTGTGGCTCGGCTTCGATCTCTGGCCCAAGATCGCGATGGCGACCCTGATCATCTATTTCCCGGTCGCCTCGTCGTTCTTCGACGGGCTCCGGCGCGCCGAGCCGGGCTATCTCGACCTCGCCCGCACCATGGGCGCCACGCGCGCCGCCACGCTCTGGCGCATCCGCATACCGGCCGCCCTGCCCGCTTTCGCGTCCGGCCTCCGCGTCGGCGTCGCGGTCGCCCCTATTGGGGCCGTGGTCGGCGAATGGGTCGGCGCCAGCGCCGGTCTCGGCCACCTCATGCTTCACGCGAAGGCCCGTACCGACACGCCGCGTATGTTCGCGGCCCTCATCGTCTTGGCCGCGATCGGCATCCTTCTCTACTTCGCCGCCGACCGGCTCCTGCGCCGCGCCGTGCCCTGGAATGCCGAAAGCAACCCCGCCGAAGATTGATCTTCAAATCGAGGAATGACCGTAATGAATCGAGTTATCAATATCCTGAGCACCATATCTGCGGCACTATTCTTGGCCAGCAGTGCATCTACGCAACAGAGGCTCACCGTGCTGCTCGATTGGCACGTCAATCCCGACCACGGCCCGCTTTTCGTGGCGCTGGAGCGCGGCTACTACAAAGCGGCGGGTCTGGAGGTGCAGCTCATCGCCCCGTCGGACCCCAACGACCCACCCCGCCTCGTGGCGGCCAAGCGGGGCGACATCGCCATCTCCTATCAGCCCCAGCTCCACATCCAGGCCAGCAAGGGCCTGCCGCTGGTGCGTATCGGTACTCTCGTGGCGACGCCCCTCACCACCCTCGTGGTGCTCCGCGACGGGCCGATCAAGTCGATCGGCGATCTGAAGGGCAAGCGCATCGGCTACTCGGTCGGCGGTTTCGAAGAGGCGCTGCTGACGGCGATGCTGGGCAAGCACGGGCTTGCGCTCAAGGACGTGACGCTCGTCAACGTCAACTTCTCGCTCTCGCCCTCGCTGATGGCGGGCCAAGTGGAAGCCGTGATCGGCGCTTTCCGCAATTTCGAGCTCAACCAGATGGACATCGCCCAGCGCCCGGGCCGCGCCTTCTTCCCCGAGGAGAACGGCGTGCCGACCTTCGACGAGCTGATCTACGTGGCGCATCGCGACAATCTCGCCGACCCGCGCCTCGCCGCCTTCATGGGCGCGGTCGAAGACGGGGTGCAATATCTCCTCAACTACCCCGAGGAGAGCTGGAAGCTGTTCATCAAGGGCCGCGAGAAGGAGCTCGACAACGAGCTCAACCGCCGCGCCTGGCGCGACACGATCCCGCGCTTCACCGCCAGCCCCGCGGCGCTCGACACGCGCCGCTACGCGCGCTTCGCCGCGTTCCTGCTGGCGATGAAAGTGATCGAGAAATCGCCGCCGGTCTCGAGCTACGCCGTCGATCTCGGCGCGTTGGCGAAATAGGCATTCCCTTCCCCCTTGAGGGGAAGGTGTCCGGCGCCCTTGCGCCGGACGGAAGGGGCCCTCGACGCAAGCTCCGTCGCTGGCGAAAACCCCACCCGTCGCCGCAGTCCGCGGGAGCGCGGCCCGCGGCGCCGACCGCCCCTCAAGGGGGCGGTGAAGAAAAATCGAGGCGTGCCATCACGATTTCTGCAGCGTCCACCGGCCATCCTTGAGGCACGCGACGATCTCGGCGCGGCGGACGGTGCCGGCGGCGCGGGTCAGTACGATCTCGGCGCGCCGGCAAGCGGTCGGGCCGCGCATTTCCGTCGTGCCGAGCTTGACGGTCCCGCTATTGCCGCTCTTGGTGTTGATCCAGCGCGTGATGGCCCCGCCTTCGGAGGCCGCCAGGGCTTCCGAGAGATTGCGGTGGAGGAGCCGGCAATCGGCCGCGTCCGAAAGCTCGCCTGTCAACTCCGGGGGCAGAGCAGCGCAAGTCTGCGCCGCGGGATCGGCGCCGCGGCCGCGCTCATTGACCAGGAGATACACGCCGTAGGCGACGAGCACGAGAACCAGCAAGATCAGATATCGGCTCCGGCGGATGAGCCGCGTCGAGGGACGCGCCACCGCTTGTCTCGGCGGCGCACTCACTTCAGCGCCTTCAGCCGCTCTTTCGCCGGCTCGTAGCCTTTGGCGGCGGCGCGGGTGTACCAGGTGCGCGCTTGCTTCGTGTCCTGGGCGAGGCCGGTGCCTTTCTCGTAGGCTTCGCCGAGCAGCGTCATGCACCATTCCTCGCCTTTGTCGGCGCCCTGGCGGAAGAGCTTCACCGCGGCGGGCGCATCGGCGGCCACGCCCTCGCCGTCGCGATAGAACAGCCCGAGCCGGCAATAGGCCTTGGGATAGCCCTGATCGGCCGATTTCCGTACCCAGGCCATGGCCGAGGGGGCGTGCTTGCCGACGCCGGCGCCGGTCGCGTAGGCGTGGGCGAGGTTGAACTGCGCCACCGCATTGCCGCCCTCGGCGGCGCGGCGGAACCAGTTGAACGCCTCGAGATCGTCCTTGGGCGCGCCGCGCCCGCTCGCGAAGCACACGCCGAGCTGGTTCTGCGCGCCCACATGGCCGAGATTGCCGGCCTCGCGGTAGAGGACGCAGGCACGCTCCGAATTCTTCTTCTCGTGCAGCTCTTTCTGGGCGAGATCGAACAGCAAGTCGGCGCGGACGCGGTTGACGAGATAGCTGTCGTAGTCCCGCACCCGGTGGCGCTCGAATTCCACGTCGTCGACCTGGCGCTGCACCGCCGCCACCGCCTCGTCGAACTTGACGCGCAGCGGATAGTCCTTGGGAAAGCCTTCGAGCGCCTGCTCGGCCTCGCCGAACTTCTCCGCGGCGGCCGAAAAATCGAGCCGGCGCGCCGCGGCCAGCGCCTCGCCGATCAAGAGGTCCGCCTTCTGGGTGAGCGCGAAGCGGCTCGCCTCCCAATCGCGGCGCGCCCGCTCGACGCGCGCGCGGCCCGCTGCCGCGGTCGACGAATCCGGCAGGATGTCGACGGCTTCCGCCAGCAGCTTCTCGGCGTCGGCCCATTCACGCCGCGCCGCCGCTTCGTCGGCCCGCGCCACGCGGATGGCCACTTCGGCCACGAGCTTGCCGCGCAGCTCGCCGAGCTTGGCGTTGTCCGGCGCAAGCCGTTCCGCCGCGATCAAGGCCGCGCGTGCCGCGGCCCAATCCTTGCGGGCGATCGCACCTTCGATGTTGGGAATGGCGGCGCCGACGGCCGCGACGCGTTCGCGCTCCAGGCGCGCCGCGTCGGCCTTCTTCGCTTCCTCGGCCTTCTTCGCTTCGTCGGCGCGCCGCGATTCGTCGGCCTTCTTTGCTTCCTCGGCCTTTTTCGCTTCGTCGACTCGCCGCGCCTCGTCGATCTTCTTCGCTTCCTCGGCCCGCTTCGCCTCCTCGGCCCGCTTCGCCTCCTCGGTGCGCTTCGCGGCCTCGGCCTTGCGCGCTTCGTCGGCGCGGCGTTCGGCGGCGGTCCGCGCTGCATCGGCGCTGGCCGCCGTGCCGGGCTCGGGCCGGGTTTGGAAGTTCCGGAAGCCCACCACCCCGGCGACGATGACGACCGCGAAGGTGGCGCCCCAGATCCAAGGACGTTTCGGCACCGGGAATTTCGACGCCGGCTTTGGTCCGCCCGGCGGCGCCGGTACCGACGACATGGCCGCCGACACGGCGGGGCCGAGCAGCGGCGGCGGTGATTCGGGCGTGGGCGCGCGGCGGCGGCGCAAGCCGGTCTTCGCGGCCGGCGGCACGGCATCGCCGGGCGGCTGCCCGTCGACCTTGTCGAGATCGAACAACAGCGGCTGATCGCTTTTCCGCTTCGCGCGCGCGGCGGCGCCGGTTTCGGCCGCGGCCTCGCCGCCTCCGGAATGCGCGAGCAGCGATCGCCAAGCGGAAAGCGATTGCGGCCGGTCGCGCTCGGCGATGACGAGTGCCCGGCCGATGGCCGACAGGAGCGCCGGCGAATAACCCGGTGCCGCGGTCAAGGCCGGCAGCGGATCGGCGGCGCCGCGGTCCAACGCCTGCCGGCGCGCCGGTCCCGATGGCGGCGCTTGGCCCGCGATCACGCGGTAGAGCACGGCGCCGAGCGCGTAAATGTCCGTCCACGGGCCCACCGAGGCGCCGCTATCGCACAGTTCGTGCGCCACGTAGGGGCTCCACGCCGTCTCCGCGGATGGCGGCGGCGCCGACCGCGGCGCGCCGAAGCCGACCAGGACCGGCGCGCCCTCGCCGCGAAAGATCACGGCGCCGGGATCGATGCCGCCATGCACCAGTCCGATGCGGTGCACCTGATCGAGCGCGTCGAGCAACGGCGCCAAGAGATAGCGGATCTCCGCCTCGGGGAGCTTGCCGCGGCGTTCCAGGATCGCCGCCAGGCTTTGGCCCTCGACGAACTCCTCGGCGAGATAGCCCGTGCCGTTCTCCTCGACGAGGCCGAGCACCCGCGCGAGGCCCGGATGCTCGATCGCCATCAGCGCTTGGGCCTCTTGGCGCAATCGCGCCAGGCCCCAGTCGAAATCGGGGCGGTCGGAGGCGCGCAGCGGCCGTACGGCGTAACTGTCTGAACGCCGGATTGCGAGGCCCGCCGGCATGTATTCGTGGAGCACCACACGATGCGCGGCGCCGGCATCGTCCTTGGCGACGAGGTAGGACAGGCCGAAGCGCCCCGCGCCGAGCACCGCGACGAGGCGCATGCCGCCCACGCGATGGCCGAGCGGCAGCGGACTGCGCGTATGCGCGGAGACGGGCTTGATCGAAGGATCCGACAAGACGGGCTCGATACCGGGTAAAATTGAGGCGGACGAAGTCATACAACTTAGCCAGCTTACGCGATAGCGCCGCGCGGCTTCCCCAGGGCGGAGCGCGGCCCAACCTCTATTGTCGTCCCCGCGAAACGCCGACGTCGTTAAAAAATCGCTGAGGGAAACAAAGCCGGGGCGCCTTAACGAAGGCTTCTCAAACGCGCGCCTAACATCGCGTCGAACCGAGTTCGGGGCCGGCTTCGCACTGCATGCCCGCAGTCGCCGCCCCCATCACCAACGCGCGGATAGGCAAGCATGCCACACAGAATCGCCGTACCCGTCACGCTGCTCGTCGGCTTGGCCGCTTTCGCCGCGCCTGCGGCGGCGGAGTGGCACAGGGCCGTGCGCTCGCCGGCCAGCGTCCTCGTCTACACCTTGGCCGGATCGCCGGCACCCGGCGTTGCCGCCGCCGATACCACGACCCCTGCCAGCAGTGCCGCGCCGATGCTCGCCGTGGAGTGCAACGGCGGCGAGACCCGTGTCGTGGTCTATTGGCACGAGCCGATGGCCGGCTATTACGGCCAAGCCGTGCGCTACCGCATCGACGGAACCGAGGCGCGCGTGGAGCAATGGCGCCTCTCGACCGATCGGGAATCGATGGGCCACTGGGGCGGCGGTGCCGTGGCGCTGGCCCGGCGACTCACCGGCGGCCGCACCCTCACCGTGCGCGCCATCACCCGGCGCGGCGCACCGGTGGAAGCGACGTTCCGCGTCGAGAATTTCCAAACGGCGGCGGATGCGGTGGCGCGCGCCTGCAAGTGGTAGCGGCGCGCGACGGCCGCAACAATGTCCGCGCGTCAGCGGGGACGGCGATAGCGCAAGCGTCCCGCGGGACCGGAGGCGGTCGCCGCCAATGCGAGCAGCAGCGCAATGCTCGCCACCGTGAATCCGGTGCTGGCGCCGATTAGAATCCAGGGCATGGCCGGATCTCCTGCAAATAGCAGACGGCGCGTTCTCAGATCACTTTGAACAGATAGAGCAGCAGCACGATCGGCAGTGGAATACCGATAGCCCATAACAGCACGCCGCGCATCGATGCCTCCCATATTCAGGGCGCGCGGCCGCCGCGGGTTGCGGGACTGAATAGGCCGAGTGACGCGCCGGTTATGAAACGTGCCCGCGGCGCGAATGTTCCCGGCGGCGCAGGCGGCGTTTTTGCCGCGCGTCGGCCCAAAACGAAGCAAGCCAAGGTCTCTTCGACCTTGGCTTCCTTTCTTGCGCAGGAGCGCGGCGGCTATTCGGCGTCGCGGGCGACGCGGAAGCCGAGATTGAAGATGCGGCCGGTGGCGTTGGCCTTGAGGCGCGCGGCCGAGCGCAGCAGGCGGGCGGTGTAGTTGAACGCCCCGCCCCGGACGACGCGCCGGTTGCAATCGGGCGCCGCGGCGCCGGTCTCGCCGGTCGAGGCCGATTCGCTGCCCGGCACTTTCCAGCAATCCGAGGTCCATTCGGCGGCGTTGCCGAGCATGTCGTGGAGGCCGAACGCGTTTGGCTTGAGGCTACCGACCGGCGCCGTGTGCACGAAGCCGTCGCTGCAGGCCGAGACCGGCCATTCGGGAAACGCTTTCTTCGCGTCCTGATCGGCGCCATTGCCGAAGCGGCAGAGCTCGGCGGCATCGTCGCCGAAGTGGCGCGCGTCCTTGTTGCCGGCGCGGGCGGCATATTCCCATTCGAGCTCGGTGGGCAGGCGATAGCGCTTCTTGGTCTTCTTCGAGAGCCACGCGACGTAGGCCTCGGCGTCCTTCCAGCTCACGCAGACCACCGGCTCGTCCGGCCCCTGCTTGTAGCCGGGCTCGACCCAGTTCTTGGTACGGTCGAAGGCCCATTGTTTGCCCGACCAGACGAAGCAGCCGATCTCGACCTTGTAGCCGCTGTCCTTGACGAAGGCGTCGAACTGGGTGCGCGTGATCTCGTTGCGGCCGAGCGCGAAGGCTTTCGACATCGCGACTTCGCGCTGGCGCTCTTCGTCGGTTTCGCGGCCGGTCTCGCTTGTGGGCGAGCCGAAATTGGCGGTGCCGGCCGGGACCATCACCATGTCGGGGCAGCCGACGGCGCAATCGGCGAAGCCCGCGACGGTCGGCCCGGGCAGCGCATCCTCGCGCTCGCGTTCGCGCTCGCGCGGCGCCGGCGGAATGGCGGCGGTGGTGGAAGGCGGCATGGCGTCGGCGGGTTCGCGGCTCGGGCGATTGGCCTCGGCGCGGAAATCGTAGCCCGGCGAATTGTTGCGCGTGCCGACGAAGAAGCCGGTGCCGGCGATCACCACCATCAGCACGCCGAGCAGCGCGGTGGTGAGCGCGGGATTGCGCGGACGCACGCTGCGCTCGGTCGGCGCGCTCGAAAACGATTCCTGCACCGTCGGCGCCGGCGGCTGGGCGCGCTTCGACGGGGTGTTGCGCGCCGGATGGCCCGAGCGCGACGGCGGTTTGGCCTCGGGCCCGCGGATGAGCTCGCGAACGGCGGCGACGTTTTGCGGGCGGTCCTTCTCGAACACCCGCATGGTCTGGTCGATGGCGTAGAGCAGGCCCGGATGGTATCGGCCATGGCCCACCACCGCGGCGGGCGGCAAGGGATCGCGCTGGCCGTTGACGATGGCGGAGAGCCGGTCCGGCGCCTGGGTCGGACGCTGGCCACTAATGCAGCGGTAGAGCACGGCGCCGAGGCCGTAGATGTCGGTCCACGGGCCGAGCTGGCCGCCGCTGCCATATTGCTCGTAGGGCGCGTAGCCGTCGGAGACGATGGCGGTGAGCGTCACGCTTTGGCGCGTGAGCGCCTGCCGGGCCGCGCTGAAGTCCAGGAGGATCGGCGTGCCGTCGGTGCGGAGATAGAGATTGGCCGGCTTCACGTCGCGGTGCAGGAAGCCGACGCGGTGCACTTCCTCGAGCCCGTCGAGGATCGGCAGCAGGAATTTGTTGATCTCGGCTTCCGACAGGACGCGCTGACGCGTCAGGATCTGGTCGAGGCTCTGCCCCTCGACGAATTGCATGACGAGGTAGGCCGTGCCGTTGCACTCGAAGAAGCGGTGCACGGCGACGATGTTCGGGTGATGGAAGTTGACCAGCGTCTCGGCTTCCTGGCGGAAGCGCTCGAGGCCCCAGTAGTAGTCCTTGATGTCGCCATGGCTGATCGGGCGCACCGACATGTCTTCGGAGGCGCGCATCGCAAGGCCGGCTGGCAGGTACTCTTTGAGCGCGACTTTGCGGCCCAGCGCCTGTTCGGTCGCCAGATACGTGACGCCGAATCCGCCCACGCCGAGGATACCTTCGATGCGGTATCCCTCGAACTCATGGCCGATCGGCAGTGCGTTGCGGTGCTCTTGGTCCAACCCTATTGATCCCCGGTGTGGGCGTACCCCAATGAACGACGTTATGAGTAAAGGGAGCCTTAAGGAGCCCCGGCTCGCTTACCATTTCGCACATTCGGCCGCAGCCGTGGCCGATTTAGGGCGAGGAAAGCGCGGCAAAACCGACAGTTACCGGTGGACGAGGCTTCCCTGGCGTCAGGCCGGCGCGGCGCGGGCGCCGCGACGGATCGTAGCGATCTGCCAGGCGAACACCGCCGCGACCAGGGCCGCCCCCGCCGCCGACAGCATTTCGACCGATACCGCGGCCAGCGGTGCCATGGCACCGGCCACGACCCGGGTCAGCACTAGCATGCAGCCGGCGGCGGTGAGCAGCACGATCTCGACCACCGTGGTCCGCCGCAGCAACCAGCCCTGGAACGCCGCCGCCAAGGCCGCGATGCCGAGCGCGGTTTCCGCCGTGATCAGCACGATGTCCCAGGCGGTGCCGCCCTTGGGGATCTTGAGCAACAGCCCGACCCCGCCGGGCTCGAGCACGAAAGCGAGCGGGACCACGAAGGCCGGCAGGCAGTATTTCCAGGCCTGAAGCGTGGTGCGATACGGCCCGCCGCCGGTGATCGCGGCCGCGGCGAAGGGCGATAGCGCGGTCGGCGGCGAAACTTCCGACAGCACAGCGTAGTAGAAGATGAACATGTGCGCGGCGAAATCCGGGACACCGAGCTTGATGAGCGCCGGCGCCGTGATGACGGCGCAAATGATGTAGCTCGCCGTCACCGGCACCGCGAGCCCGACGATCCACACGATGAACCCGGTGTAGAGCGCGGTCAGCACCAGGCTGCCGCCGGCATATTGAATGATGATGGCGCTGAACTTCAGGCCGAGTCCGGTCAGCGTCACCACGCCGACGATGATGCCGGCGGCCGCGCAGGTGGCGGCGACGTTGAGCATGCCGATCGAGCCGTCGCGCAGCGCGCCCACGAGCTGCTTCAGGGTCATCCGAGCGGGTGCACGCAGCAGGAACGATGCGGCGACGACCGCGGCCAGTATGCCGCCGAACAACCACACCGTCGGCTGGAATGCCTGCGCCACCGCCGCAAGCCGATCCGCCGGCAGCACGATGGTGGCTGCAAGGCTCACCGCCGCCAGCGTTCCGCCGACGACGGGGGGGAAGTAGGTGATGGCCGCCGCCAGCACGGTCGCCCACACCACGGCCAGCATCGGCGTGAGCCCGGACAGCATGAAGACGATGATGAGCACGAGCGAGAGGAAGTGATGTCCGCCGGCACGATAGATCGCGCCGAGGCGCGCGAAATAGGCGCGCACGCCGGTCGCCACGCCACCGTCCTTCTCGGCAATGCGATACTTGCGCCCGTCGATCTCGACCATGACGAGCAGCGCGAAGTAGTAGAGGCAGGTTGGGATCGTCGCCATGACGATCACGTCGAGATAGCTGATCTTGAGATACTCGGCGATCAGGAACGCGGCCGCGCCGAGCACCGGCGGCGAGATGATGGCGCCGATGCCGCCCGCGGCGAGCAACCCGCCCGCGGCGTTTTTCGTGTAGCCGGACTTCGCCAGCATCGGATAGGCGACCGCGCCCAGCGTCACCGTCGTCGCCACGCCCGAGCCCGACGGCCCGCCGAGCAGGAACGACGCCACCACGACCGTGCGGCCGGCCGCGGACGGCTTTCCGCCCATCGCGGCGAAGGAGAAATCGATGAAGAACTTGCCGGCCCCCGTGGCATTGAGCACGGCGCCGTAGATCGTAAAGAGAATGATGAGCGTGGCCGAGACGTCGACGGCCGAGCCGAATATCCCCTCGAGGTTCATGTAGAGATGGCCGACGAGGCGCTCGAGATCGTGGCGCGGATGATGCCAGGGCAGCGGCAGATGGTGTCCGAACATTCCGTAGGCGAGGAAGATCGCGATCACGACCACAAGCACGGCGCCCGTCGAGCGGCGACACGCCTCAAGTACCAGCAGGATGAAGACGATGCCCACGGCCATGTCGGTCTGGTTGGGCAGGCTGCCGCGGTCGCGCAACTCCTCGCCGCCGAGCAGCAGGTAGGCGATGGCACCCACGGCGGCGAGCGCCAGCACGACGTCCCACGGCATCAGCCGGTGCCGGAACCGCCGCGCGACCGGAAAGAGGAGAAAGATCAGCCCGAGCGCCGCGCCGACATGCACCGCTCGCAGCGTTTCCGGCGGCACCACGAAGAAGGCGGCATAGATGTGGAACAGCGACATCGTCACCGCCAGCGCGGCGATGCCGGCACCCAGCCAGCCGCGAAACCGGCTGATGGCGCCTTCCTCCTGCTCGACGAACTTCGCGGCCTCCTGAATTCGCTCGGCCGCGACGCGGCTCGAACCCGCGATTTCGGTGGCCATGCGTCTTCCCCGAAACGCGCGCGCCGCGAGCGTTGGGCCGCCGCGGCGCGCCGTCCTGGCGTGCAGGTTGGGCTACTGGACCTTGTGACCCTTTTCCGCGAAGTACTTGACCGCGCCCGGATGGAACGGGATCGGCGTATTCGAAAGCAGCTGATTGCTCATCTCCAGGCTCAGCGCCTCTTTGTGCACCTGGCCCCATTCGGCGCGCTTCTCGAAGATCACTTGCACGATCTTCTGGGCGACGTCGTCGGCCATCTTGTCGGTCGTGACCAGAACGTTCCAGACGACGGCGATCTTGTTGTCGGTTTCCTGGCCCGGATAGGTCTTGGCCGGAATCGTCGTCACGGCGTAGAGCGGGCCGTATTTCTTGTTCATGGCCGCGACCGCGTCGGCGTGATCGATCATCTTGATCTTCACGCCCGGCGTGGCGCCGAGATCCATGACCGCCGCCGTCGGCAGGCCGCCGACCCAGAAGAAGCCCTGGATCTTTCCGTCCTTAAGAGCATTGACCGATTCTGCCACGCCGAGCCGCTCGCGCTTCAAATCCTTGTCCTTGTCGAGGCCCAGCGCCTCGATCACGCGGAAGGCCATCACCTCGGTGGCGCTGCCGGGCGAACCGGTGGAGACGCGCTTGCCCTTGAGATCGGCGAAATTCTTGATTCCCGTCGCTTCGGTGGTGACGACGTGCATCCGGTTCGGATAGAGCACCGCGAGCGTCCGCACCGCGATCGGATTGCCCTTGAACTTGTCCTCGCCCCGCACCGCGTCGATGCCGGCATCGACCATCGAGAAAGCGATCTCGGACTTGCCGGCACCGAGCAGCCTAAGATTGTCGACCGAGCCGCCCGTGACCTCGGCTGTCGCGGACCAGCCTGGCACGTATTTGGTCAAGAGATTGGCGAGGCCGCCGCCGAGCGGGTAGTAAACGCCGCCAGTGCCGCCAGTGCCGATCGAGAAACTCTTCTTCTCCTGCGCTGCGCCCGATCCCGCTCCGAGAGCGAGAACCGCGGTAGCTGCGAAAAGAGAGGTCCAGAATTTGGGCATTTCCTCAAGCTCCCTTAAGAATGAAATCCGTTGTTATTCTTCAGCGCGCTTATAGCAACACCGGAAATGGCCGCAAAGTCCCCGTCACCGTCGATCGAAATCCGGACGCGCGGCGCACGGCCGCGGTGTGCTGCTCCGCAACAAAGGCCCGGCCGCTGCGCATCCGACTCGGCGGGACTTGCCGAGGCCCGGCGAGAAGGCCTACCCAGCATGCGGTCATCTCAACGATAAGCGAGGCCGGCACGGTGGCATTCGATTTCAGCCTGAGCAGCGAGCAAGTCGCGATCCGCGATGCGGTGAAGAAGCTCGCCGCGCGCTATGGCGCCGACTATTGGCGCCGGCGGGATGCCGAAGGCACCTTCCCCGACGACTTCCATAAGGCCTTCGCCGAGGCGGGATGGCTCGGCATCGCGATGCCGGCCGACTATGGCGGCGCCGGGCTGGGGATCGTCGAAGCCGCGCTGCTGATGATGACCGTGGCGGAATCGGGCGCCGGCTTTTCCGGCTGCTCCGCGATCCATATGAACATCTTCGGCCTGCATCCGGTCGTGGTGTTCGGCACCGAGGCGCAGAAGCGCCGCTTCCTGCCACCGCTCATCGCCGGCCAGGACCGCGCCTGCTTCGCCGTAACCGAACCCAACACCGGCCTCAACACCCTGAAGCTCAAGACCAAGGCCGAGCGCCGCGGCGATCGCTACGTCGTCCACGGCCAGAAGCTCTGGATTTCGACCGCGCAGGTCGCCAACAAGATACTGCTGCTGGCGCGCACCACGCCGGCGGAAGACGTTCCGGAGGGTTCGTCCGCGGGCCTCACGCTGTTCTACACCGATCTCGACCGGAGCTGCATCGAAGTGCGTGAGATCGACAAGATGGGCCGCGCGGCGGTCGATTCGAACCAGATGTTCATCGACGGGCTCGAGATTCCGGCAGAGGACCGCATCGGCGCGGAAGGCGAAGGCTTTCGCTGCATCCTCCACGGCATGAATCCCGAACGCGTGCTGGTCGCCGCCGAAGCGGTGGGCCTCGGCCGCGCCGCGCTCGCGCGCGCCGCCGCCTATGCGAAAGAGCGCGTTGTCTTCGGCCGGCCCATCGGCCAGAACCAGGGCATCCAGCACCCCCTCGCCGAGCGTTGGATTGAATTGGAGGCGGCCGAATTGCTCGTCTACAAGGCCGCCTGGACCTATGATCGTGGCGAAACCGGAGGACCGGGCGCCGGAGCCGCCGCCAACGCCGCCAAATATTTCGCCGCTGAGAGCTGCTTCCGGGCTTGCGAAACGGCGGTGATGACCCTGGGCGGAATGGGATATGCGAAAGAGTACGACGTCGAGCGCTATCTCCGCGAAAGCTTCATCGCGCGCATCGCGCCGGTGACGCCGCACATGATCCTGAATTTCATCGCCGAGAAAGCGCTCGGCCTGCCGAAATCTTACTGAGACGAGGAAACGCGATGCGCATCGCCTATTACGAGAGCAACGGACCGGCCGCCGAGGCACTGAAGCTGGCCACCGTGGACGATCCGCGTCCCGGACCGGGCGAAGTCCGCGTGCGGCTCAAAACTTCGGGCGTCAATCCGTCCGATGTGAAGACCCGATTGGGCCTGACGCGCAAGATGGTGTTCCCGCGGGTCGTTCCGCACAGCGACGGCGCCGGCGACATCGACATGGTCGGCGAAGGCGTGCCCGCAGCGCGCGTCGGCGAGCGCGTCTGGGTGTGGAACGGCCAATGGAAGCGCCCGTTCGGAACGGCGGCCGAATGCATCGTGCTGCCGTCCGAGCAGGCGGTGCGCCTGCCCGCAGGCATCGGCTACGAGGCTGGCGCCTGTCTCGGCATTCCGGCGCTCACCGCTTGGCAGGCGCTCGATCTCGCCGCCGCGGGACCGGGCCAGACGCTGCTCGTGGCCGGCGGCGCCGGCGCTGTCGCCCACTACGCGATCCAAATGGCCAAGCTCAAGGGCGCCCGCGTCATCGCCACGGTCAGTTCGCCTGCCAAGGCCGCGGTGGCGCGCGCGGCGGGCGCGGACCATACGATCGACTACAAGAGCGAAGACGTCGGCGAGCGCGTCCAGGCGCTGACCGGCAAGACCGGCGTGGATGCCGTGATCGAGGTCGATCTCACCGCCAATGCCGCCCTCCTCCCGCGAATCCTCAGGCCCAAAGGTGCCGTCGTCGTCTACGGCACCGGGGCGCAGGCGCAAATTCCAGCCTCGTTTTGCCTCGTCAATTCGATCCGCATGCTGTTCATGATCATCTACGAGCTCGCCGGCGCCGACCGGAAGCGTGCGCTCGCCGATGTCACGCGGCTGCTCGAGGAGAATCGCCTCGTCCACAACGTGGCCGCCACCTACCCGCTCGATCAGATCGTCGCCGCGCATGTGGCGCAGGAACGGGGCAAGGCCGTCGGCAACATCGTTTTGAAGGTGGGTTAGAACGTTGCGGCGCCTTGTGAGGTGCGCTGACGGCGCCTAATTTGGCACCCACCGCGCACAGGGGAACAAGCCAGCATGGAAATCAAAGGGGCCTACAAGATCGCCGCCGCGCGAACGAAGGTTTGGGCGGCGCTCAACGATCCGGCGGTCTTGCGCAAATGCCTGCCGGGCTGCGAGAAGCTGGAGAAGGAGTCCGACACGGCGTTCAGCGCCACGGTCAAGACCAAGATCGGGCCGGTCAGCGCTCGTTTCGCGGGTGCGGTGACGCTCGAGGATCTCGATCCGCCCAACGGCTATCGCATCGTCGGCGAGGGCAAGGGCGGAGTCGCCGGCTTCGCCAAGGGCCACGCCAAGGTCACGCTGACGGAAGACGGCAGCGCCACGGTGCTGGCCTACGACGCGGATGCGAAAGTGGGCGGCAAGCTCGCCCAGATCGGCTCGCGTCTCGTCGCCGGCACGATCCGCAAACTGACCGACGAGTTCTTCAAGAAGTTCGCCGAAACGGTGGCGCCGGGCCATCCGGCCGAAAAACTCGTGGCCGAAATCGAAGGCTCGGCGTGAGCGATTCGCCCAAGCCGCATCCGTCGCCGGCGCGGCCACCCCGCGGGCTGCCGCTATGGCTCTGGATGCTGCTGTTGACGGGGGCGATCGCGGCGCTGCTTTTCATTGTCGGGCGAGAATCTTTCGCGGCTTGACGGCTTTGGGCTCGGCTCTAGACTGACTGCAACGATGGGCGCAGGGTCGTCGGCAAGGCGGCTCGAAGGGCATTGGGAGGACGGACGATGGACGTGAATGTCTCGCTGACGGTGAACGGGAAGAAGGTCACCGCCAAGGTCGAAACGCGCACCCTTCTGGTGCAACTGCTTCGCGAAACGCTCGGGCTCACCGGCACCCATGTGGGCTGCGACACCAGCCAATGCGGTGCCTGCGTCGTCCACATCGACGGCGCCTCGGTCAAAAGCTGCACGATCCTCGCCGTCCAGTGCGACGGCACGAAGGTGACGACCATCGAAGGCCTCGCCAAGGACGGCAAACTGCATCCGATGCAGCAGGCCTTCCACGAAAATCACGGGCTCCAGTGCGGCTTCTGCACGCCCGGCATGATCATGAGCGCGGTCGACCTCGCCAAGCGGAATCCGAAGGCGTCGGAGAAAGAAGTCCGCGAGTGGCTCGAGGGCAACATCTGCCGCTGCACCGGCTACCACAACATCGTGAAATCCATCATGGCCGGCGCCCAGGCCAGCCACGACTGGAAAGGGTGATGCCATGACCGACATGAGCATCGGCCGCGCGGTCAAGCGCAAGGAAGACCTCCGGTTCATCACCGGCAAGGGCCACTATCTCGACGATTTCAACCGCCAGCACCAGCTCCACGCCGCCTTCGTGCGCTCGCCGCACGCGCATGCCGAGATCCGCAAGATCAACAAGGCCAAGGCGCTCAAGGTTCCCGGCGTCGTGGCGGTGCTGACCGGCGACCAACTGGTCGAGGACAAGATCGGCACGCTCATTTGCGGCTGGGTCATCAAGGGCAAGGACGGCACGCCCCACAAGGCGCCGCCGCATCCGGCCCTCGCCACCACGAAAGTCCGCTATGTCGGCGATCACGTCGCGGTCGTGCTCGGCGAGACGCTCGCCGCCGCCAAGGACGGCGCAGAAGCGGTCGAGGTCGACTACAAGCCGCTCCCGGCCACCGTCGACACGGCCACGGCCCACAAGCCCGGCCAGCCCCAGCTCCATACCGAAGCGCCGAACAATCTCTGCTACGATTGGGAGATCGGCGACAAGGCCAAGACCGACGCCGCCTTCAAGGGCGCCGCGCACGTCGTGAAACTGCAGCTCGTCAACAACCGGCTGGTGCCCAACGCCATCGAGCCGCGCGCGGCCCTGGCCGAATACGATTCCGGCAGCGGCGAGTTCACATTGCACACCACATCGCAGAACCCGCATGTGGCGCGCCTCGTGCTCTCGGCCTTCATCGGCATCGCACCCGAGCACAAGCTGCGCGTGATCGCGCCCGACGTCGGCGGCGGATTCGGCTCCAAGATCTTCATCTACGCCGAAGAAACCGTCGCACTCTGGGCGGCGAAAAAGGTCGGGCGTCCCGTCAAATGGACCTCCGACCGTTCCGAAGCCTTCCTCTCGGACGCGCATGGCCGCGACCACGTAACCACCGCGGAACTCGCCCTCGACAAGCAAGGCAAGTTCCTGGCGATGCGGGTCAACACCGTCGCCAATCTCGGCGCCTATCTCTCGACTTTCGCTTCGGCGATCCCGACCTACCTCTACGCCACGCTCCTCGCCGGCCAATACAAGACGCCGCAGATATATTGCGACGTGCAGGGCGTGTTCACCAACACCACGCCGGTCGATGCCTATCGCGGCGCGGGCCGGCCCGAGGCGACCTTCGTCGTCGAGCGCCTGGTCGAGGAAGCGGCGGCGAAGTTGAACCTCTCGCCGGACGAGCTCCGCCGGCGCAACTTCGTGCAGCCCAACGAGTTCCCGTACACCACGCCGGTCATCCACCAATACGATTGCGGCGACTTCCCGCGCATCATGCGCGACGCGCTCAAGCTCGCGGATGCCGAAGGCTTCGAGACGCGGCGCGCCGCGTCGAAGAAGCGCGGCAAGCTGCGCGGCCTCGGCTTCTCCTCCTACATCGAGGCCTGCGGCATAGCACCCTCGGCGGCGGTGGGCTCGCTCGGCGGCGGCGTCGGCCTCTGGGAATCGGCCACGGTGCGGTTCAATCCGACCGGCAACGTGTCCGTCCATGTCGGCACGCACGCCCACGGCCAGAGCCACGACACGACCTATTCGCAGGTCGTCGCCGACCGGCTCGGGATTCCGTTCGAGAACATCGAGATCGTCCACGGTGATACGGCGCGCACGCCGTTCGGCATGGGCACCTATGGCTCGCGCTCGGCCGCGGTCGGCCTCTCCGCCGTGTGCAAGGCCAGCGACAAGATCATCGAGAAAGGCAAGAAGATCGCGGGCCACCTGCTCGAAGCCTCGCCACACGACATCGAGTTCCGCGACGGGCAATTCCGCGTCGCGGGCACCGACAAGCAGGTGAACATCGCCGCCGTGGCGTTCGCCGCCTATGTGCCGCACAACTACCCCAAGGATCTCGAGCCCGGTTTCGAGGAGACGGCGTTCTTCGATCCGCTCAACTTCTCCTTCCCCGCCGGCACGCATATCTGCGAGATCGAGATCGATCCCGAGACCGGGATCAGCGAGATCGTGAACTACGCCGCGGTCGACGATTTCGGCACCATCATCAATCCGATGGTCGTCGAGGGCCAGGTTCACGGCGGCATCGTCCAGGGCGTCGGTCAGGCGCTGCTGGAGAGTGCCGTCTACGACAAGGAAGGCCAACTCTCGAGCGGCTCCTACATGGACTACACCATGCCGCGCGCCGACAACGTGCCGAGCTTCAAGATCGGCACGATCCAGGTGCCCTCGCCCTTGAACCCGCTCGGCGTCAAGGGCTGCGGCGAGGCCGGCGCCATCGCGGCGCCCGCCGCGGTCATGAACGCGGTCCACGACGCCCTTCGAGCCGTGGGCGTCAGCAAGATCGAGATGCCCGCAACGCCCCACCGCATCTGGTCGGCGATCCAGAAGGCCAAGAAGAAAGCCGCCAAGTAAGGGAGATATTCGATGTACGCGTTCCAATACGAGAAGCCGAAGACCCTGGCCAAGGCGGCCGAGACGCTCAAGAAGAAGAAGGATTCGAAGCTTGTGGCGGGCGGGATGACGCTCATCCCCACCCTGAAGCTCCGGCTCGCCAAGCTCACCCACGTCGTGGATCTCGCGGGCTTGAAGGACCTGGTCGGCATCAAGGCTTCGAAGAGCGGCGTCACCATCGGCGCGATGACGACGCACAACGCCGTCGCCTCCTCGGCCGCGGTCAAGAAGGCGATCCCCGCCCTCGCCCATCTCGCGGAGGCGATCGGCGACCCCGCGGTGCGCAATCGCGGCACCATCGGCGGCTCGATATCCAATAACGATCCGGCGGCGGACTATCCCGCCGGCCTGGTCGGCCTCGGCGCCACGGTGGTGACCAGTCTCCGCAAGATCCCGGCCGACAAGTTCTTTGCCGGCATGTTCGAGACGGCGCTGAAGCGCGGCGAGATCGTGAAAGCCGTGGAATTCCCGGTGCCGAAGCGTGCGGCCTACATGAAATTCCCGAACCCGGCGTCGCGCTATGCCGTGGTCGGCGTGTTCGTGGCCGAGACGGCTTCGGGCGTGCGCGTCGCCGTCACCGGCGCCGGACCGGGCGTCTTCCGCGTGCCCGCCATGGAAGCGGCGCTCGCCAAGAAGTTCGCGCCCGAGTCGGTCGCGGAGATTTTGGTCCCGGCCGACGGCCTCAACGAGGACATCCACGCCAGCGCCGAGTATCGCGCGCACCTGGTCACGGTCATGGCCAAGCGCGCGGTGGCCGCGGCGATCGCCGGCTAGGGGAAGCTCGGGCTCAGGCCTTGTCGCGCAGCGCCGCGACCTGGCGGACGAGCGCGCCGGTCTGCTTCAAGGCAACGGCGTATTCCGCCAGATCGATCTTTTCCTCGCGGGCCAGTTCGATGCAGCCCGCGCGGAAGGCATCGAAGCTCGCGAAGCGGCGCAGCGCGGCGCTGAATTCTTCGGGTGTACTGCCGTCGAGGCTGCCCAGCAATTGGTCGCACAAGGCCGGCCAATCGGGCGCATTGACGCCGGCCAGCCGATCTTCAACTATCCACGATAGGCCGACGCACGTTACTTCGGCCAATTGCTGTTGATACCGCTCGCCCTCGAACGCGTGCATCGCTTCGATCCAGCTCGAAACGACAAGGCGGACGGTGTTGACGTGGAATCCCTGGCCTTGCGGCTGCGTTGTCACGGATCGTTCCCCCGATTCGACGTTCCTGAGTTATCCGGGCCGGCCCCGCGACGCAAGCCGGCGCCCTACTGACGAGGTCACGACTTGCCCGAAGGCGAAAACCGCGTGCCGCGCGATCCGCGCTCCGTCGACGAGACGGCGGCCCTGCTGGCGCGCGGGCGCTACGTTGCCGACCGGGCCTTGGCCACGGCGGTGTTCCTGGCCCTCAGGCTCAATCGCCCGCTCTTCCTCGAGGGCGAGGCGGGCGTCGGCAAAACCGAGATCGCCAAGGTGCTCGCCGAAGCGCTCGGCCGGCGCCTCATTCGCCTGCAATGCTACGAGGGCCTCGACGTGGCCAGCGCGGTTTATGAGTGGAATTACGCGCGCCAGATGATCGAGATCCGCCTTGCCGAGGCGACCAAGGACAAGGATCGCGACACGCTCGCCAAGGACGTTTTCTCCGAGCAGTTCCTGATCAAACGCCCGCTTCTCCAGGCGCTCGAAACGCCGCTCACCGGCGGCCCGCCGGTCCTCCTCATCGACGAGCTCGACCGCGCCGACGAGCCGTTCGAGGCCTATCTCCTCGAAGTGCTGTCGGATTGGCAGATTACGATTCCCGAGATCGGCGCGATCAAGGCGAAGTCGCCGCCCATCGTCGTCGTCACGTCCAACCGCACGCGCGAAATCCACGATGCGCTGAAGCGCCGCTGCTTCTACTATTGGGTCGATTACCCGGACGCCGAGCGCGAGCTCGAAATCCTCAAAGTGAAGGCGCCGAACGTGCCGGCCGCGCTGTCGCGCGAGATCGTGTCCTTCGTCCAGGCGCTCCGCAAGCAGGATCTCTTCAAGCTGCCCGGTGTGGCCGAAACGATCGACTGGGCCCAAGCGCTGGCGCAGCTCGATGCGGTGGCGCTCGATCCCGCCGTGGTCAATTCCACGCTCGGCGCCCTCCTCAAATACCAGGACGACATCCTCAAGATCCAAGGCAGCGAGGCGGTGAAGATCCTGGAGCAGATCAAGGTCGAGGTCTCGGCGAGCAAGCGCCGCATCGGTTGATGTCCAACGGAAGGCTCACCACGAAGACACGAAGGCACGAAGCAGGGGAGGATTGCGCTTTGCGCATTTCGAATCTCCTTCGTGCCTTCGTGTCTTCGTGGTGAAAAGCCGCCCGTGACCCGCAGTGCCGAGGCCGATACGCCCGGCCGCCTGGTCGACAATCTCATCCATTTCGCGCGCGTGCTCCGAGCCGCGGGCCTCCCCGTCGGGCCCGGCAAGGTCATCGACGCGGCCCAGGCCGTGCGCGCCGTCGGCATCGCGAGCCGCGATGATTTCTATTGGACGCTCCACGCGGTGTTCGTGAACCGGCGCGACCAGCGCGAAGTGTTCGACCAGGCGTTCCACGTGTTCTGGCGCAATCCGCGCATCCTCGAGCGCCTGATGGCCCTTTCGCTGCCCCAGGTCATGGTGCCGCCCGAGGACGAGCGCCGCGAGCTTTCGAAGCGCGTCGCCGACGCGCTCAAGGCGCTCAACGAATCCGACGCCCTCAAGCCGCAGGAAACGATCAAGACCGAGATCGACGCGGTGATGACCTTCTCGGACGAGGAGCAGCTCCGCCGCCAGGATTTCGAGAAGATGTCGCTGGCCGAGCTGGAGCGCGCCAAGCGCGCCATCGCGCGCCTCCGCCTCCCCGTCGAGCGCAACCCGATCCGCCGCTTCGAGCTGCACCATGCCGGAAATCGCTTCGACCTCCGGGCCACGCTGCGCCGGAGCCTACGCGGCGGCGGCCACGACATCGAAATCCTCCGGAAGCGCCGTCGTACCCGCCGACCGCCCCTCGTCATTCTCTGCGACATCTCCGGCTCGATGTCGCGCTATGCGCGCATGATGCTGCACTTCCTCCACGCCCTCACCAATGACCGCGATCGAGTCCACACCTTCCTGTTCGGCACGCGGCTGACGAACGTCACCCGACACCTCCGCTACAAGGACCCCGACGTGGCTCTCGCCAAGGTCGGCGAGGTGGCCGAGGACTGGTCCGGCGGCACGCGCATCGGTGCCACCCTGCACGAATTCAACCGCTTCTGGTCGCGGCGCGTGCTCGGCCAGGGCGCCGTCGTCCTCCTAATCAGCGACGGCCTCGACCGCGAGGGGGCCAAGGGCCTGACCCGCGAAATGGAGCGCCTCCACAAGAGCGCGCGGCGGCTGGTATGGCTCAATCCCCTCTTGCGCTACGAGGGATTCGAACCAAAATCATCCGGCATCCGCGCCATGCTGCCCCATGTCGACGAATTCCGGCCTGTGCACAATCTCGAAAGCCTCGAGCAGCTGGCCGTGGCCTTGTCGAAACCGTCCTCGAGCCAGGAGATGCGCCCATGGCTGAAACGACTGCAGTAGCTTCCGCCGACGACGTCCTCGGCACCGCGGGCGCTTGGCGCCGCTCGGGCAAGGGCGTGGCGCTTGCGACCGTTGTCACCACCTGGGGCTCCTCGCCGCGCCCCGTCGGCAGCCAGCTCGCGATCAGCGACAAGCAGGAGATGGAAGGCTCGGTCTCGGGCGGCTGCATCGAGGGCGCCGTCGTGCTCGAGGCGCAGAAGGTCATCGCCGACGGCGAGCCGCGCCTCTTGGATTTCGGCGTCACCAACGAGCAAGCCTGGGAAGTGGGCCTCGCCTGCGGGGGCAAGGTGCAGGTGTTCGTCGAGCGAATGGATTGAAGGCCGATGAAACGCGCCATCTTCGACGCCCTCCAAGCCGCGCGCGCCTCCAAGCGCGCGGTGGTGATCGCAACCGCGCTCCGCGACGGACGCCAATCTTTGATCGACGGCGAGAAGGCCGAGGGCGACCTGCCCCTTTCCGAGACGATCCGGGCCGCCGTGCGCCGGGCGCAACGCGACGACAAGAGCCACACGATCGAAACCGCCGAGGCTGGCCCTGTCTTCCTCCAGGCCTTCAATCCGCCGCTCCGGATGCTGATCGTCGGCGCCGTGCACATCGCCCAGCCGCTGGCGCCGATGGCCGTGCTGGCCGGCTACGAAGTGACGATCATCGATCCGCGCCGATCCTTCGCCACCGCGGCGCGCTTTCCCGGCGTCGCCATCACGCATGACTGGCCCGACGAGGCCATGGACCGGCTGAAGCTCGACGCGCGCACGGCCGTGGTGACGCTCACCCACGACCCCAAGATCGACGATCCGGCGCTCGACCGCGCGCTTCGCTCGGATAGCTTCTACATCGGCTGTCTCGGCAGCACCCGCACGCACAAGGCGCGCCTCGCGCGTCTCGGCGAGGCCGGCTTCGGCGAGAAGGATTTCGCGCGGCTCCACGGGCCCATCGGCCTCGATATTGGCGCGCAATCGCCGGCCGAGATCGCGATCTCGATCATGGCCGAGATCACCGCGGAGCTCCGCCGCGAACCGGAAGCCGCCGCGGCCGCGGCCTGAAACGCATGTATTTCGGCCCGCGGCCCACGAAGCTTGCCGAAGGCGCCCTCCTCGCCCATTCCCAATCCGTCGGCAAACATCACTTCAAGAAGGGCCACAAGCTCGCCGCGTCCGACATAGCCGAATTGCTGGCGGCGGGCATCTCGAACGTCACGGTCGCCGAGCTCGGGCCCGACGACGTCGCGGAGAACGACGCGGCCCTGCGCCTCGCCCACGCCTTGGCCGGCCCGCATCTGCGCGCGGGCAATGCGGGCACGGGGCGCTGCAATCTCTACGCCGACCGCCCCGGGCTCCTCCGCGTCGATGCCGAAGCGGCGCACCGCTTCAACTCGATCGACGAAGGCATCACCCTCGCCACCGTTGCCGCGTTCGATCGCGTCGGCGGCCGTCAGATCGCGGCGACCGTCAAGATCATCCCGTTTGCCGTGCCGCGGGCCGCGGTGGCGCGCTGCCTCGAGATTGCGCGTGCGCCGATGCTCAGCGTCGCGCCGTTCCGCGAGATGCGGGTCGCGCTGATTCAAAGCCGCCTGCCGGGATTGAAACTCGATTTGATCAGGAAGACCGTCGATGTCACCCGTGCCAAGCTCGCCGATATCGGGGCGACGCTCGTCGGGCATTCCGCGTGCGATCATGGCGACATCGGCAAGGCGCTCGCCGCCGAGCTCGGCCGCAAGCGTTCCGACATCGTGCTCGTGCTCGGTGCTTCGGCCATCGTCGACCGGCGCGACGAGATTCCGAGCGCCATCGAAGCCGTCGGCGGCACGATCGTCCGCTTCGGCATGCCGGTGGATCCCGGAAACCTCACTTTGCTCGCGCGGGCCGGCGGCGTTCACGTGATCGGCTTGCCGGGCTCGGCGCGCTCGACACGTCTGCATGGCTCGGATTACGTGCTCCGCCGGATTGCCGCCGGCATTGACGTCACCGGCGACGACATCACCCGCATGGGCGTCGGCGGCCTGCTCAAGGAAATCCCGACCCGGCCGATGCCGCGCGCCCGGGCAGCACCCGCGCCGGCGGCGCTGCCGCGCATCGCCGGCATCGTGCTCGCCGCCGGGAAATCGACCCGCATGGCCGGACCCAACAAGCTTCTCGCCGACGTCGAGGGCGCGCCGCTCATCCGGCGCGTGGCCGAAGCCGTCGCCGGCGCGGGCCTGAGCGAGACGCTCGTCGTCACCGGCCATCGCGCCGACGACGTCGAACGCGCGCTCGACGGACTTCCCGTTCGCTTCGCGCACAACCGACGCTACGAAGGCGGCCTCAGCACGTCGCTGAAGCGCGGCATCGGCGCGGTCGAGGATTCCGCGGATGCCGCGCTGGTCTGCCTCGGCGACATGCCCGAAATCGGCGCCGATCTCGTCCGCCAGCTCGTCGCGGCCTTCGCGCCCAAGACGGGCAAGGACATCGTGGTGCCGGTGCGCCAGGGCCGGCGCGGCAATCCGGTGCTCATCGGCCGGCGTCACTTTTCCGCGATCAAGAAGCTCAAAGGCGATGCCGGCGCGCGCGGGCTCATCCAGGCGAACAAAGACGCCGTCGTCGAAGTGGAAGTCGCCGACGACGCGGCCTTCATCGATCTCGACACGCCCGAGGCCTTGGCCGATTATCGCGCCCGCGGGGCTGGCAAATCGGACTGCGGCCGCCACTGAGGCGGTGTCGTCCGTTGTGCCTTGGGGAATAGCGCCGATATGGTCAAGCAGCTGCGCCTCGGCTCCGGCCTCGTCCTGTTCGTCTATGTTGCCACCCATTTTCTCAATCACGCCCTCGGCCTGATCTCGCTGCCGGCCGCCGAGGGCGGGCGCGACGTATTCCTGTTCGTGTGGCGCGGCTGGATCGGCACCGTCGTGATCTACGGCGCGTTCTCGATCCATATCGGCCTCGCCTTCTGGGCGATCTTCATCCGCCGCACGCTGCGCATGCATGTGTGGGAATGGATCCAGCTGCTGATGGGTCTCGTCATTCCGCTGCTGCTGGTCGAGCACATCGTCGGCACGCGCATCGTCCACGAACTTTACGGGACCCAGGATACCTACACCTACATTGCCCTGGCGCTCTGGGTGTGGTCGCCTGACAAAGGCATCGTGCAATCGGCGCTACTGTTGATCGCGTGGATCCACGGCTGCATCGGCCTCCATTACTGGCTCCGCTTGAAGCCCTGGTATGGGCCGCGGGCGCCGTGGTTCCTCGTGGCCGCGGTGGTGATGCCAATTCTCGGCCTGCTCGGCTTCAACCAGCTTGGTCACGAAATCGAAATTCTGGTGCGCGACCAGACTTGGATGCGCGAGATGGTTTCGAACCTCAAGCTGCCGACGCAGGCCGAGGCCGCGGCCCTCTACGACATCATCGCGAACTACCGGATCGGCTTCTCGAGCATGCTGCTCTTGACGCTGCTGGCGCGCAGCGTGCGGATTCTGGTCGAACGCGCGCGCGGCCAGGTGCGTCTCACCTATCCCGGCGGCAAGGTCGTGTCGGTGACACCCGGCGCCACCGTCCTCGATGCCAGCCGCTTCAACGGCATTCCGCATGCCGCCGTGTGCGGCGGCCGCGGGCGCTGCTCGACCTGCCGGGTGCGCGTCGGCCGCGGCGCCGAGTTTCTGCCGCCGCCGAGCCCGGCCGAAAAGCGCGTCCTCGACCGCGTGAGCGCCCCGCCGCAGGTGCGCCTCGCGTGCCAAATCCGCCCCATCAAGGCGCTCGAAGTAATGCCGCTGCTGCCGCCCTCGGCGACGCCGCGCGACGCCTATGCCCGGCCCGATCACACGCATGGCAGCGACCAGGTCATCGCCGTGCTGTTCGCGGACCTCCGCTCCTTCACGCAATTCTCGGAAAAGCGCCTGCCCTACGACGTGGTCTTCGTTCTCAACCGCTATTTCAACGCCATGGGCATGGCGATCGCCGATGCCGGCGGCCATCTCGACAAGTTCATCGGCGACGGCGTGATGGCGCTCTTCGGCACCGTCGGCGATCCATCCAACGGTGCGCGGGCGGCGGTGAACGCCGCGCGCAACATGTCGCTGAAGCTCCAGGAGCTCAACGAAACCCTGAAATACGAACTCGATTCGCCGCTGCGCATCGGCATCGGCATCCATGCCGGCCGCGCCATCATCGGCGAAATGGGCTACGAGCGCGCCACCACGCTGACCGCCATCGGCGACACGGTCAACACCGCCAGCCGCCTCGAATCGATGACCAAGGAGCTCAAGGTGCAGTTCGTGGTTTCGGAGGCCGTGACCAAGCTCGGGCAGCTCGATTTCTCGGCCTATCCGCGGCACGAGATCGCGATCCGCGGGCGCGAGGAGATGCTGGCCGTCTACGGCATCGACGACGCGGCCGCGCTGCCGGCATTTCCGCCGCTGCCGAAGCCCGACACGCGCAAGCGCAAGGAGCCCACCACGGCGAAGGCGCCGGCTTGAGTGCGCCCGGTGCCGCGACGAACCTTGTCTGCGTCCATCCTTCGAGGGCCGCCTAAGAAGTCGGCCACCTCAGGATGAGGTTGATTTTGCTGAAATAAACACGCCTCATCCTGAAGTGCTCGATTCCATTCGCGCTACGAATGGAATCGAGCTTCGAAGGATGGACTCCAACACGGCGAAACTCGCCCAAAGGGGTTTCCGTACTAGCTCCGCCCGCCGGCCTTGGCGATCGCCGTGCGCAGGCTTTCGTATTCCTCGCAGCCCTTGCCGCAGAGTTTCTGCAGCTTGGCGAGCTGGGCCTGGGCCTCTTTCATCTTGCCGGTGCGGAGATAGAGCTGTCCGAGATACTCGTTTGCGCCGCGGTGATTGGCGTTGATGGCCAGCGCCTGCTGGTAGTAGCCCAGCGAGACATCGTAGCGGCCCAGTTCGCGGTGGCTGTAGGCGAGATAATTCAGCGCGTCGACGTTGCGCGGCTCCTTGGCCACGACTTGCTCGAGCTGCTTGATCGCCTGCTCGTATTGCTTGGCCTTCACGGCCTTTTCGGCTTCGGTGTAGCCACTGTCGCTCCGTGCGGCCGGGGGCTTCGGCGGCGGATCGGGCGTGCTGCCCATCGCCAAGACCGGGGCGGAATACGCCGCGGCGACGAGGCCGACGGCGAGGGCGAAAATCGAAACACGCTTCATTGTGGCTCTCCTGGGAGGCGACGCGTTGGCGCCGGACCTTAAACACTCGGGCGCGGGCATTCATCCGTAATCGCAGTGAATTCTACGTGAGTTAGGTACGCAAGTGGCGGGCGGCTGGATGTGTCCAGAAACTGAACCCTGCGTGAATGCGCCCCTCAGCATGGGTTCACGGCCGCTATGGCAAATTCCGCTCGTCCGATGGCAATCGGGCTGGTCCTCGCGTCTGTCCTCTACGACTTTGCGGCCCCCGCCCTGTCCCACCTCCCCCACCAGGGGCCGCGAGCACGGCGGCCGATCTTCGGATCGGCCGCCGTTGTGCTTTGCAGGCCAGGGCGTGGATACTCCGTCTCGTCACCCGGCGGCGCAATGCTGGGTGCGATACTGGCACGCCGGGGAAAGCTCCCATGTCCGATTCGAAACGCGAGACCGCACCCGCGGTCGATCGCCGCCACTTTCTTCGCGCCGGGTCGGGCGCGGCCTTGACGGCGCTCGGCCTTGCTGGATGTCGAACCGCGGCACCACCGGCGCCGGAAGAGTTCGCGCCGGCCTCGCATCAACCGCGGAAAGGCTATCTCTTCGCGCTCGGCGTCGCATCCGGCGAACCCGGGCCGGAGAGCGTGGTGCTGTGGACGCGGCTGGCGCCGGATCCGCTGGCGGGCGGCGGAATGCCGCCGGTCGGCGTCCCCGTGCGCTGGGCGATCGCCGAGGACGAGGCCATGCGCCGCATCGTCCGACGCGGCAACGCGGTAGCGGCGCCGGAATGGGCCCATTCGGTGCATGTCGAGGTACGCGGCTTGTCGCCCGGACACTGGTACTGGTACCGCTTCGCGGCCCGCGGCGAGGCCAGCCCCATCGGCCGCACCCGTACCGCACCCCGCGCAACGGCCGTGCCGGAGGCGCTCCGGTTCGCGGCGGTCTCGTGCCAGGATTTCCAGAACGGCTACTACTCGGCCTATCGCCATCTGGCGCGCGAGAATCTCGATTTCGTGCTCCATCTCGGCGACTACATTTACGAGTACGCCGGCCGCGACGGACGTCCGCGCAAACACATCGGCGGCGAGACCGTGACGCTCGCCGACTATCGCAACCGCTACGCCCAATACCGCAGCGATCCCGATCTTCAGGCGGCGCACGCCGCCTTCCCGTGGCTCGCGGTCTGGGACGATCACGAAGTCGAAAACGACTATGCCGGCGCGATTTCCGAAAAGCTGACGCCGCGCGCGGAATTTCTCCGCCGCCGCGCGGCCGCTTACCGCGCCTATTTCGAGCACATGCCGCTCTCGCCGAGCCTGGCGCCTCGCGGTCCAAACCTCACGCTCTATCGACGCCGCGGCTTCGGCAACCTCGTCGATCTCTTCCTCCTCGACGGACGGCAATATCGCAGCGACCAGGCCTGCCCAGGCCCGCGCTTCGGCGGCCAGGTGGTCGATCCGGAGAAGTGTGCGGAACTGGCCGATCCCCGCCGCACGATGCTAGGTGCCGAACAAGAGCGCTGGCTCTACCAGGGCCTGAGCCGCGGACGGGGGCGATGGACCGTCATCGGCCAACAGATGCTCCTCTCCTCCCTCATTCAACCGACCCGCGAGGGCGGGCCGGGCGTATGGACCGACGGCTGGGACGGCTATCCCCTCGCGCGCAAGCGCCTCGCGGACCGGCTGCTGGCGGCCAAAACATCCAATCCGATCGTGCTCGGCGGCGATATCCATTCGTATTGGGTGACGGACGTGAAGAGCGACTATCGCGATCCGCGCGCGCCCACGGTTGCCAGCGAATTCGTCGCGACGTCGATTTCTTCCGGACGCATTCCCCAGAGTATCGTCGATGCCGGGCTGAAGCTCACGCACATCCGATACGCCGATGCGCGTTGGCACGGCTATCTCCGGTGCACGGTCACCCCCGGCCTGTGGCGCACCGATCTCATGGCGGTCGACACCGTCGCCCGCCCCGACGCGACGCTTTCTACCCTCAAGAGCTTCGCGGTCGAGTCCGGCAAACCGGGCCCGCAGGCGATGTGAGCGACGGCGGCAACCCGGGCGAATGGCCGGCGATGAACGGCGCCCTGCGCCGGCTCAGAACTTCATCCCCTTCTGGACGCCCGGGCGCGCGCCGATCTCGGCGGCCCAGCGATCCATGTTCTTGTAGCCCTCGATCAACCCCGGCACGACCTGCTTGGCGCGGCCGATGACGGCATAGAGCGCAAAATCGGCGATCGTGACCTCGTCGCCGGCGGCGTATTTCTGCTTCGCCAGCGTATCGTCCCACGCCTTCATGTATTGCTTCCAACGGTCCTCGAACAGTTGCTGCGAGGGTTTGTGCGGCTCCTTGGCGCGCGCGACCGTGAAAATACTGCCGAGCGTCGGCCCCATGTCGCTGGTCGCGTTCATCAGCGCCTGCCAGAAGGCGGCTCGCTTGGCGGGCTCTTTGGGAATGAATTTGCCCGCCTTCTCACCGAGATAGAGCATGATTCCGATGGATTGCGAGAGCGTCACCGGCTTGCCGCCGGGCGCGTCGTTGTCGACGATGACCGGTATCTGCCCCCAGGGATTGCGCGCCAGGAATTCCGGGGTCTTCTGATCGCCCTTCGTGAGGTCGATGGGGTGAAGCTTGTACGGCAGGCCGCATTCGTCCAGCATGATCTTGGCCCGCATGCCGTTGGACGTGCCGGCTGCATAAAGATCGATCACGATCGTTTCTCCCTCTTTTACGGAAAATTGGTGGCGAAATTTTCGCTTGTGCGCGGGCACATTAGGACGCCCCAACGCCGTAAATCAATGTGAGCGCACGCTGGCAGACCGCCCATTCATGGCCGGTTCAGCTAACAAGGCCTAGCGTGGTTCGAGCCGGAAATAGGGAACCGGCAAGGGATTGGGGTAAGGGAATGAGAGGGCCCAGAGCCCGCTTAGTGGGTGTTGCGCTCGCGGTGGCGGGCGCAAGCGCCGTCTCGCCGGCTGCCGCCGAGCGTTATGAGGATGGCATTTCCGCCTACAAGCGGAACGAATTCGACAAATCCATCAAGACGCTGCGCCCACTCGCCGAAAAAGGCGATGCGCGCGCGCAATACATGCTCGGCCGCCACTATCAGTTCGGCCAGGGCACGAAGGCCGATCGCGCAGAGGCGTATTTCTGGTATCGCCGCGCCGAGACCAAGGGTCATCTTGAGGCCAAGCTATTCCGGCAGTTGCTCGAAAAGCGCTGGAAGCTCACGGCCGACGAGAAGACGCGCGGCGAACGCCGCCTGGCCGAGCTCAACGCGCCCAAGGCCAAACCTGAGAAGCCCAAGATCGAGACCGCCACCGCCCGGGAACCGGCGCGGCCTGGCGTCACGTCCAAACCCTCGGAGCCGCCCATTGCCGAATCGGCCCGGACCCCGCCGCCCGAGAAGGCACCGGCCAAGCCCGTCGTCGCCGCGCGCAATGCGTTGCCGGCAATGCCGGCGCCGCCCGCCAAGAGCGCCGCCGAAGCGGTACGGCCGGCGGCGGCGGCCGAACGCAGCGAGGCCAATCGCACGCCGGCGCGTCGCCCCGCGCCGGAAGACCAAGAGGAAACCGAAACCGCCGACGTGCGCGCCTATAGTCCCGGCCCGCCGCCGGTGGAAACGCGCGCGGCCCTCACGCCGCCGGCCCCCAACTATCCCACCGCCGACACCGAGCAGCCGGCCTACAACGCGCCCCGTTACACGCCACCCAACTATTCGCAACTTGGCTATCCGTCCTATGCGCCGCCCTACTACGCGCCCGGCGCGCCGCCGAGTTGGCGTCCACAGGCCTACTACGCCCCGCCGCCCACCTATTATGCGCCGGCTTGGAATAATCGGCCGAGCGGGTATTGGCATCCTGGTTGGCGTGGCGCGGCGTCGTGGGGCCCCCGCGCGGGTTTTCGGCGCTATCGCGGCTATTGAGCGCCGGTCGCGTTCTTCGTGAGGCCGAACCGCGAGACCGCCTCTTGTGAGGTAGGTCACTGCCAAACCCGCCGATTGGTTCCATATCCAAGCACGACGGTTTTTGTCGCTTCGCGCTTGGAGACGGACCCATGAAAAAAACCCACCTCGCGATCGCCGCCCTCGCCCTGGTTTTGGCGGCCGGGTATGCCGCGCCCAGCTACGCGGAAGAAAGCCGCGGCGGCGCCTCGGCCGACACGATGAAGGTGCCGCGCAAAAAGGAGCAGTCGTCGACGCGCAATCCCGCGGCACCGGCCACGCCCAGTACCAAGTCGGAAAGCCCGAAGATCATCTACTTCTAGCCGCGACCGACACGCGGACCCAATCTTGGCCCTCTGTGACAGGCGTCACTGCGGCCCACGGGCGCCTGTGGCAATGTTCGGGTTCATCGCGAAACGCGGTGACGAGTTTCGTGAGGGCACCGAAGCGGCCACTCCCCCGCCCCGACCCCGACGACCTCCCCGGACGCTCGGGCACCCTCGCGCAAACGGACGGCGGCTTGCCTTTGACCGGCAAGCCGCCGCTCTCGTTTCAGGGCATGGCTGCAGGGCGGATCGAGGCGAAGAAGGACGCCGCTTCGGCGCCCGTACCTACGGCCGGATCGCGCGAGATCCGCCACGCCCATGCGACCAACAGTGATCGCGCGCCCACGACCGCGCGCGCCTCGCCCTTGCGGAGCAGCGGCTCGTTGTCGGCGGTGCGTCCCTCGTCGGCAACACCGGACAGCGCGACCGTATCCGCGCCGAGCCGCGCGACGCTGCCGATCTTCAGCCGGAGACGATCGGCCGACTGCCGTAGGAGCGCCTCGGCGCGATCGCCGTACCCCGGTATTTCGGCGACGCTCAGCGGACGCTCGAGCGGCGCGCACTCCGCGCTGAGCGCGAGCCCCGTGCCGACCTCGACGTGAACGGCACGCTCGATGCGCAGCGACCCTGCCGCGGCGGCACCGGACTCGCCCGTAATGATGTCGGGCCGACGCGGAAACGAAAGAGCGAAATCGCATCCCGGCGGCGCGTAGCGCCAATCGCGTCTCGCGACGAACGGATCGGCAGCCTGCAATGCCAGATACGCGACCACGCTCGCGATCGCCGCCACGGGGAGCGAAGCGCTGCCGCCGAAACGCGCCGAGAGGACCGGCAGGCCGAATCGCGCCGCGACGCCCATCGCCGAGGCCGCGGCCAGCAACGGCCACTCTCCCGTCGCGCCCGAAAGCCGATAGGGGAAGTGCCAGCGAAAGAGATGCAGCATGAACAGCAGCCCCAACGCCACGGTCGCGCCGATCGTGACGGCGCGGCGGTGACGGACGATGAAGGGACCGCGCTCTGCCAAATTGCGACCACTGCGAGATTCGCGCCACAATCTTCGATAGTACTGTAATCGTTACATGTTCCGTCTTGGACACCCCGACTCGATCGCATCGCGCACTCATCCGAGCAACCGCTGTCGGTCGCTCTAACCCCCCAAGGCAGAACAAACGACGCGCCCTGACGCTAATCTAGGCTAGCACGCGTCGCCAGCAGTGGTGAAATTATTCAAAACGCGCGAGTACCGCCAACTCGCCAAGCCGATTCCCACGCGACTCTTAATTGAAGTCGAGGCCGGCTTGGGCCACCGCTTGGCCAAATCAGACAGGATTCGGCGATCCGGGAAAAGTCCATCGTGAAACCTTGCATGGCGATGGAGCCGGGAAACACGCGCGCTCAAACATGTCCAAGTCGCGCCGCGCCCCGCCGGGTTGCGTACCGCGCGCGCCGCGGCCGATTCGACCGCGCAAAGGGTATCGGACCGTGAGAACGAATTCGAACTGCGAGCCGCCGGGGTCGAAGATCATATCCGCAGCGCAAACGTTGGAGCGTGACGGCATGGAAAGCCATTTGGCTCAGATGGAGGGCCGGTATCGCGGGCTGCTGGAGGCGGCGCCGGACGCCATGGTGGTCGTGAATCCGGCCGGCGAAATCGTCCTGCTGAATCTTCAGGCAGAGAAGCAGTTCGGATACCACCGCGACGAGCTCCTCGGCCAGCAGGTGAAGAACATCATTCCCGAGGGTTTCGCGGAGCGGCTGATCGCCGACGGCACCCGAACCGCGGAAGCCGCGCTGGCGCAGCAGATCGGCACCGGAATCGAGCTCCAGGCCCGGCGAAAAGACGGAAGCGAATTCCCGATCGAGATCATGCTGAGCCCGTTGGAGAGCGCCGAGGGCACTCTGGTGACGGCCGCCATCCGCGACATCAGCGTGCGCAAGGCGGCAGAAGAGCACTTGGCGCAGATGGAGGGCCGCTATCGCGGGCTGCTGGAGGCGGCTCCCGATGCGATGGTGGTGGTCAATCCAGCCGGCGAGATCGTCCTGCTGAACCTTCAGGCGGAGAAGCAGTTCGGATACCGGCGTGATGAGCTTCTCGGTCAGCAGGTGAGAAACATCATTCCGGAGGGCTTCGCGGAACGGCTGATCGCCGACGGCACCCGAACCGCGGAAGCTGCGCTGGCGCAGCAGATCGGCATGGGGATCGAGCTTCAAGCCCGCCGGAAGGACGGAAGCGAGTTTCCGATCGAGATCATGCTGAGCCCGCTCGAAAGCGCCGAAGGGACCTTGGTGACGGCCGCCATCCGCGACATCAGCGTACGCGAGGCGGCCGACAAGCACCTGGCTCAAATGGAGGGCCGGTATCGCGGGCTGCTGGAGGCGGCGCCCGACGCGATGGTGGTGGTCAATCCAGCGGGCGAGATCGTTTTGTTGAATCTTCAGGCAGAGAAGCAATTCGGGTATCGCCGCGACGAGCTCCTCGGCCAGCAGGTGAGGAACATCATTCCCGAGGGTTTCGCGGAACGGCTGATCGCCGACGGCACCCGAACCGCGGAAGCCGCGCTGGCGCAGCAGATCGGCACGGGAATCGAACTCCAGGCGCGGCGGAAGGATGGGACCGAATTCCCGATCGAGATCATGCTGAGCCCGCTGAAAAGCGCCGAGGGAATTCTGGTGACGGCCGCGATCCGCGACATCAGCGTGAGGAGGGCCGCGGACGAGCATCTGGCGCAGATGGAAGGCCGCTATCGCGGGCTGCTCGAGGCGGCGCCGGACGCCATGGTGGTCGTGAACCCCGCGGGCGAGATCGTGCTACTGAATCTTCAGGCGGAGAAGCGGTTCGGATACCGCCGCGACGAGCTCTTGGGACAAAAGGTCAAGAACATCATCCCGGACGGGTTCGCTGAGCGGCTGCTTTCGGACGGCCTTCGATCCGAGGAAGACGCGCTGGCGCAGCAAATCGGGACCGGGATCGAACTCACGGGACGGCGGAAAGACGGCGGCGAGTTTCCCATCGAGCTCATGCTGAGCCCGCTGGAGAGCGCCGAGGGAATCCTGGTGACGGCCGCGATCCGCGACATCAGCGTGCGCAAGGATGCCGAGAAGCACTTGGCGCAGATGGAGGGCCGATATCGCGGTCTGCTTGAGGCGGCGCCGGATGCCATGGTGGTGGTGAACCAGGGCGGCGAGATCGTGCTGCTGAATCTTCAGGCGGAGAAGCAGTTCGGATATCGCCGCGACGAGCTCGTCGGGCAGAATGTCAAGAACATCATTCCGGAAGGATTCGCGGAACGGCTGCTCGCGGACGGTCGTCGATCCGCCGAAGACGCGCTGGCGCAGCAGATCGGCACGGGGCTCGAACTCCGTGGCCGGCGCAAGGATGGAAGCAGGTTTCCGATCGAGCTCATGCTGAGCCCGCTCGGAAGCGCCGAAGGAATCTTGGTAACGGCCGCGATCCGCAACATCTCCACGCGCAAGAAGGCCGAAGCGCATCTTCTGCAGAAGATGGAGGAACTGAACCGCTCCAATGAAGAGTTGGGGAAGTTCGCCTACATCGCCTCGCACGACCTGCAGGAGCCGCTGCGGATGGTGGCCAGTTACACGCAGCTCCTATCCCGGCGGTACAAAGGAAAGCTCGACTCCGATGCCGACGAATTCATCGCATTCGCCGTCGACGGGGCCAGCCGCATGCAGCGTTTGATCCAGGATCTGTTGACCTACTCGCGCGTCGGGACGAAGGGAAAGGATCTGCTCGATATCTCCAGCGAAGACGCATTGCAGCAGGCGCTCAAGAACTTGCGCGGTGCCATCGAAGATAGCGGCGCGCTGGTGACACACGATCCCCTGCCCAAGGTTCTGGCCGACGAGATGCAGCTCATCCAATTGTTTCAGAACCTCGTCGGCAACGCCATCAAGTACCAAAGGCCCGGGGTGCCTCATGTGCACATCTCCGTCGCAATGAACGACAAGAACAAATGGATCTTCGCGGTGCAAGACAACGGCCTCGGAATCGACTCGCAGTACTTCGAAAGGATCTTCGGCATGTTCCAGCGGCTGCACAAGCGCGAAGAGTTCGCCGGCACCGGCATCGGCTTGGCGATCTGCAAGAAGATCGTCGAGCGCCACGGCGGCAACATCTCGGTCGAATCCCAGCCCGGAAAGGGCTCCACGTTTCGTTTTGCATTGGCAGGAAGCGAGAAGAGAGCATGATCGCCGCCGGAGAGAGAGACACGCCCCTCCAGGTACTCTTGGTCGAAGACAGTCCCGGCGATGTCCGGCTGACTCAGGAAGCCTTTCGCGGCGCCAATATGTCGATCCGCTTGCACGTGGCGACCGACGGCGCGGAGGCGATGGCTTTTCTGAGGCGCGAGGGGATCCACGCCGATGCCCCTCGCCCCGATCTCACGTTGCTGGATCTCAACCTCCCCAAGATGGACGGCCGAGAAGTATTGGCGCACATCAAAGCGGATGACGACCTCAGAACGATTCCGACGGTGATCCTGACCATGTCCGAATCGAGCGAGGATATCGAGCGAAGCTATCAACTCCAGGCCAACTGCTACCTCAACAAGCCCGTGCAGTTGGATGAATTCGAGCGCCTGGTGCAGAGCATCAACGATTTCTGGCTGACCAAGGTCAAGTTGCCGCAACGGCAAGGCACGATGCTGAACGGGCGCAAATCGATCGAAAGCGCAATCCGGGAAGCATCCGGAACGAAAAAATCGTAAGAACGATCGGAGAAGCCGGCATGCCCATTCACGTACTCTTGGTCGAAGACAGTCCCGGCGATGTCCGCCTGACGCAGGAGGCCTTCCGCGACGCCAACAGGTCCATCCAATTGCACGTGGCCGCCGACGGCGTGGAGGCCATGGCCTTCCTCCGGCACCAGGGAGAGCACGTCGACGCCCCGCGCCCGGATCTGATCTTGCTGGATTTGAATCTTCCCAAAATGGACGGCCGCGAGGTCCTCGCTCAGGTCAAGGAAGACGACGATCTGAAAATGATCCCGACCATCATCCTGACCACGTCCGATGCGGAGGCGGACATCGTGAAGAGCTACGAGCTCCAGGCCAATTGCTACCTCAGCAAGCCCGGGCAATTGGAAGAGTTCGAGAACTTGGTGAAGAGCATCAACGATTTCTGGCTGGTGAAGGTCAAGTTGCCGCAGCAAACGCAGAGCGGATGAACGTGAAACCCATGAAGAAGATCCTCCTGGTCGAAGACAATTCGGGAGACGCCCGCCTGCTCCGCGAGATGTTCAACGAGCAGGGCCCGCACGATACCGAATTCACGCACGTGGAGAGCATGTCTGCGGCCGAAAAGCACGTGGCGGAACATGCGGTCGACCTCATCTTGCTCGATCTCGGATTGCCCGACGCGCAGGGACTGGGCGCCGTACGGCGGGCCCACGCCGCCGCGCCTCATGTCCCTTTGGTGGTGCTGACCGGATTGGACGACGAATCGCTGGCCCTACAAGCCTTGCAAGAAGGGGCGCAAGATTACCTGGTCAAGGGCCAGATCGAGACGCGCGGGCTTCTGCGGGCCCTGCGCTACGCGATCGGGCGCAAGATCATGGCGGACGGGTTGTCCGTCGACAAGAAGCATCAGCCCTACATCAACAACATCATGACGGAGTTTCACGATACCGAAGACAAACTCCGGCAGGCGCAAAAAATGGAAGCCGTGGGGCAGCTGACCGGCGGCGTCGCGCACGATTTCAACAATCTCCTGACGGTCATCCTGGGAAACGTGGAGCTGGCCCGCGAGACGGTCGGGCTCGACACGGACGTGTCGTCGCTGCTGGAAGCGGCCCAACGCGCCGCGCAGCGCGGCGGCGAGCTCACGGGCCGGTTGTTGGCTTTCTCGCGCCGGCAGACCCTGCTGCCGCAGCGCGTCGACGTCAATCGCCTGGTCGACGAGATCGTGAAATTGCTCCAGCGAACGCTGGGTGCGGCGATCACGATCGAGACGAAGCGAGGTTCGACGCCGACATTCGCGATCGTCGATCCGGGTCAACTCGAAAACGCGCTGCTCAATCTCGGCGTCAATGCCCGCGATGCCATGCCGAGCGGCGGCACGCTGACCATCGCGATCGGCCAGATCGCCTTGGACGATGTTCATGCGAGGAGCTATCAGGAAATCGCGCCCGGCGACTACGTCACCATCACCGTCTCCGACGACGGCACGGGGATGACGGAAGAGGTCAAGGCCCGCGCGATCGAACCGTTCTTCACGACCAAGGACGTGGGCAAGGGCAGCGGCCTCGGCCTCAGCATGGTCTATGGCTTCGTCAAGCAGTCGGGAGGCCATCTCACGATCTACAGCGAAGGCGGCCAAGGGACGACCATTCGCCTGTACCTGCCGGTGCACGCCGACGAAAAGGCCGTTCTGCAGCAGCAGCCGATTCCGGTCCCCGAAGCGCTCGGCAAAGGGCAAGTCGTGCTGGTGGTGGAAGACGACGTCGATGTCCGGACCATCGTCGTCGCCATGCTGGAGAAGCTCGGCTTCTCGGTCGTCTCCGCCTCGGATGGCCACGCGGCGCTGATAGAGCTCGGCCGCAATCCGGCGTTCGATTTGATGATCACCGATATCGTGATGCCCAGGGGAATGAGCGGCATTCAACTCGCGAAAGATACCCACGCGAAATGGCCGCGCATGCCCATCATTTTCGTCTCGGGGTATTCCGAAGACAACAAGGCGGTCGCCGATGTCGTTCTTGCTGGCGGCGCGTTTCTCAGCAAGCCCTTCTCGCGCGTGCAACTTTCCAACGCGATCCATGCGGCGAAGGGCGTGCGGCCGGGCGTTGCGCAATTTCCCGATGCGTCCGGACGGGCGCTCAATGGAAACGCCCGGGATCCGGCGTTTCCCGGAGCGCGGGAAGCCGCGTTCCCGGCGGCTGATCGTCACAACGGCTGAGGGGGGGCGCCCGCGCACTCCGGCGCGCCATTCCGCCATTCGCCTTGCGGCCGGTTTGCGAACCGACAGGCTTGGCGACCCCTACGGGATTCGAACCCGTGTTACCTACGTGAAAGGCAGGTGTCCTAGGCCTCTAGACGAAGGGGTCGGCGCGGAACGCGCCAGGCCGGGCGCCGCGGAGACATAGAGCCCGCGCCCGGTTCGATCAAGCGCATTGTCGCCGCGCCTCGGGCCGTCCAAGATCGCCGAACGGGGCCGAAGCGGGTTCCGGAACGAACGCGAGGCCGCGCGAAACGTTGTTTTCGGCCGCCAAGAGCGCAATCCGGGTGCAGGGGCTTGATGACGTTCGACCAGATCGCCGTGCTGGGCCTGCTGGCGGGCATGATTGCCCTCTTCGTCTGGAATCGCATCCGCTACGACCTCGTGGCCCTGTTGGGCCTGGTTGCCGCGGTCGGCCTCGGCTTGGTTCCGGCCGGCAAGGCGTTCGACGGCTTCAAGGACCAAATCGTCATCATCGTCGCCTCGGCCCTGGTGGTCAGCGCCGCGATCAGCCGGTCGGGCGTGGTGCAATCGTGGCTCCGGCCCGTGATGCCGCTGATGCGCGGCACCGGCGCACAGATCACCGGCCTCGGCGGCATCGTCGCCGTGCTCTCCGCCTTCACCAAGAATATCGGGGCGCTCGCCGCCTTCATGCCGGTGGCGATTCAGTTGGCGCGGCGGAGCGGCCATTCGCCCTCGCGCGTACTGATGCCGCTCTCCTTCGCGGCGCTGCTGGGGGGCCTCGCCACCCTGATCGGTACCTCGCCCAATATCGTCGTCTCGCGGCTGCGCGAGGAAATCGTGGGCCGGCCCTTCGCGATGTTCGATTTCGCGCCGGTGGGCGTGGGGCTGACTCTGCTCGGCCTCGTCTTCCTGGCGCTCGGCTGGCGGCTGCTGCCGGAGCGCGCGGCGCCGCGCAGCGACCGTGCCTTCGAGATCGCGGATTACACCACCGAATTGCGCGTTCGCGCCGGCTCGCGCATCGCCGGCAAGACTGTCGCCGATCTCGAGCGCATGATCGAGGGCGATGTCAACGTCATAGCCCTCGTCCGCAAGGACGGCAATCGCTACGTGCCGGCGCCGAATTGGGTGCTCGACGAAGGCAATATCCTGCTCATCGCCGGTGATCCCGACACCCTGAAACAACTGACCGACGAAGCGCAGCTCGACATGCCCGCGAGCGAAACGCCGGCGGAGGGCGATACGAAATCGACGGCGCGGCCCAGGGACATCGTCGTCGTCGAGGCGGTCGTCACGCCCGGGTCCGGCTTCGTCAATCACGCCCTCGCCTATCTTCGCCTCCGCGAGCGGTATTCGGTCAACGTGCTGGCCTTGAGCCGGAGCGGCGAAGCGGTCAACCAGCGCCTGCGCCAGGTCCGCTTTCGCGCCGGCGACGTGGTGGCGCTGGAGGGCCGCGAGGAAGACGTGAACGCGGCGATGGCGGCGACGAATCTTTTACCGCTCGCGGAGCGCAACCTGCAGCTCGGCCAAGGGCGGCGGAAGTATCTCCCCGTGGCCGTGGTCGCGTTCGGCGCGCTGACCATGGAAGAGGCCTACGACAGCATCGATTGGCCGCTCGTCATGCTGTTGGCCGGCCTCATTCCCGTCAGCGACTCGCTGCGCACGACCGGCGTCACGGACCTGCTCGCCGGCCACATCACGGTCGTGGCGCGCCTGCTTCCGGGCTTTGCCGCCGTGACGCTGATGATCGTGGTCGCCATGATGGTGACGCCGTTCCTCAACAATGCCGCGACGGTGCTCGTGCTGGCGCCGATCGCGGTGGGGCTCGCGAAGAATCTCGGCCTCAACCCCGACCCCTTCCTGATGGCGGTGGCCGTCGGCGCGGGCAGCGATTTCCTCACGCCCATCGGCCACCAGTGCAACACACTGGTGATGGGCCCCGGGGGCTACGGTTTCGGCGACTATTGGCGGCTCGGGCTGCCGCTCTCGATCATCGTCACCGTCGCCGGCACCGGTCTCATCATGGTTTTCTGGCCGCTCGCCTGATCCCTGGACGATGCGCCTGCGCGCGACCTAGTCTCGCGTCCCGATCGACAGGCCACGAGTTTTGCCCCGCCCGCATGCAGCCCCACCGTCCGCTTCCGCCGCTGCCCTATCCCGTCGAATTGCGCGCGCCCGACATCGCGCCGTATCGTGCCGGCAATACCGGCATCGACTATGTTCATCGGTTCGATTCGGGGCGCGCCGGGCCGCATGTGCTGGTGACGGCGCTCGTCCACGGCAACGAGATCTGCGGCGCCATCGCGCTCGACTGGCTGTTCCGCGAGCAATTCCGGCCCGCGCGCGGCGTGCTCACCCTCGCCTTCTGCAATGTCACGGCGTTCGAGCATTTCGATCCCGCAGCACCTGGCGAATCGCGCTACATGGACGAGGACTTCAACCGCGTGTGGTCGGCGGAGCGGCTCGACGGCGCGTCCGGGCGCAACGCCGGCGATTCGGTCGAACTCCGCCGGGCGCGCGCGCTGCGACCGGTCGTCGATGCGGCCGATCTCTTGCTCGACATCCATTCGATGCAGCACAAGAACCCCGCGCTCATCATCAGCGGCCCGCACGAGAAGGGCCGCCGCCTCGCCCGGGATGTGGGATTCCCGGCGCTGGTCGTCGCCGATGAGGGACACGCCGCCGGCCGCCGCCTGCGCGACTATGCCGGCTTCGGCGACCCCGGCGATGCTCGCAATTCTCTACTAGTAGAATGCGGCCAGCATTGGGAAACCGCCAGCGCCGCGGTCGCCCGTGAGACGCTGGTTCGCTTTCTCCGCTACGCCGGGATGGCGGAAGCGGCCTGGGCCGCGCGCCACGTCCCCGCCGTGGCGCCGGCCCGGCAGCGTGTGATCGAGGTGACCCACGCGGTCACCATCAAGTCCGCGCCGTTCCGCTTCGCCGGCGACTATCGCGGGCTCGAGGTGATCGCCAAGCGAGGCTCGATTCTCGCCCACGACGGCGACGAGCCGGTGACCACGCCCTACGACGATTGCGTCCTCATCATGCCCTCGCGCCGCCTCGCGCAGGGGCAGACGGCGGTCAGGCTCGGGCGCTATTTGGATTGAGGACGTGTGGCGCGGAGTGCCGACATCGCCGCCGCAACCCCTCGCGAATCGGTCGCGGCACGCGCCTCCAGGCCCGCGATCGTCCCGGCCTGATCCGGCTCCGGCCGGTTCTGCGAGAGCTTCCATTTGCCTTCGATGCGCGTCAGCGGAATTTCGATGCCGACGATGCCCTTCAGCATCTGATCGATGAAATCGTCCGGCGCGTCGGTGACTTTCCACGGCACGGCCGAGAAGCCTTCGTGGAGGTCGGTGAGCCGAGTCACCAGCCGGCGCAGCCATTCGGCGTCGTCGACGACCTTGAGCGGCCCATAGGCGTGTACGGTGACATAGTTCCAGGTCGGCACGACCTTCCCGTGCTCGCGCTTGGTCGGATACCAATTCGGCGAGATATAGGCCTGGGGTCCGTTGAAGATCGCGAGCGCTTCGACGCCCGCGCGGGCGCCCTTTCCCTGCGGATTCGGCCGCGCCACGTGGCCGGTGAGCGTGCCGAACGGCGCCGGCTCCGGGTCCCACAGCAGCGGCAGCGGCGTCGCGATCAGCCCGTCGGCGGCAAGCGAGACCAGCGTCGCGAACGGATGCTCGCGCATGAAGGCGCCGAGCACGTCGATGCGACCTTCCTGGAAATGCTTCGGGTTGTACATGGAGCCTCCTAGGATCGTACGGTCGCCGCGTCGTCGATGACGAATTGGACGTCGTCGCGACCGTTCCAGCGGTCGGCGCGGAGATGGCCGGCGAGATGGAGGGTGCCGCCGCGATTCGCCAGCAGCGCCACGCCGAGCGGGGTTCCGGCCGCGCGGAACGCGATCGCTTTCAGGCGCCCGCCGCGCTCGAGGGCGATCGAGCAACGGAGATGGGCTTCCCCCGCGGGGTCGACGAAGCCGAGTCGGGCGCCCATCAACACCAGCCGCGGCTCGGTATTGCCGACGCCGAACGGCGCCAGTTTTTCGAGCGCCGCCAGAAGTTCGCGCGTGGCGCCGTCCGGCGCGAGGGCGGCATCGATCGTGAGCGCGGGCGTGCCGCCCGCGGCCGCGACGGGTGCCGCCAATCGTTCGGCGAGGAACGCGGCCAGTGCTTCGATCTTGTCTTCGGCGACGGTGAGACCGGCGGCCATCTTGTGGCCGCCGCCGTTGATCAGCAGGCCGGCCTGGCGCGCGGCGATGACCGCGGCGCCGAGATCGACCCCGGCGATCGAGCGGCCCGAGCCTTTGCCCACGCCATCGATGATGCCGATCACGCACACGGGCCGCCCGACACGCTCGACGACCCGGCTCGCGACGATGCCGACCACGCCGGGATGCCAGTTGCGGCCGGCGATCGTGACCACCGCGCGCCCCTCTGCCGCCTGCTCCTGGGCGCGCACGATGGCCTGCGCCAGCACCTCGGCCTCGATCGCCTGGCGCGCGCGGTTGTAGGAATCGAGGCGCTCGGCCAGGCCCCGCGCTTCAGCCGCGTCGTCGGTCGAAAGCAGGCGCCAACCGAGGGTCGACTCGCCGACGCGGCCGCCGGCGTTGACGCGCGGGCCCAGGATGAATCCGCAATGGAAGGCGCTCGGTGGTTCGTTGACGTGTGCCACCTCGGCCAGTGCCACGAGGCCGGCATTGGCGCGCCGCGCCATGATCTTGAGGCCTTGCGCGACCAGCGCGCGGTTGAGGCCCGTCAACGGCACCACGTCGCAGACCGTGCCGAGCGCCACGAGATCGAGCAGCTCGGCGAGGTCGGGCTCGACGGACGAAACGAAACGCCCGCGCCGGCGCAGCTCGCGATTGAGCGCCACCACCAATAGAAACGCGACGCCGACGGCGGCCAGCGTCTTGTGCGGGCTGGTCTCGTCGAGCCGGTTGGGATTGATCGACGCGAAGGCCGGCGGCAACGCCGGCTCGGCGGTATGATGGTCGACCACGATGACGTCGAGGCCCGCTTCGCGCGCCGCCGCGAGCGGCGCATGGGCGAGGATGCCGCAATCGACCGTGACGACGACCGCCGCCCCTTGCTCCCGGAGCTTCAGCAGCGCGGGCGCGTTCGGGCCGTAGCCCTCTTTCATCCGGTCGGGAACGTAGACGATAGGCGGCGCGCCCAGCTTGGCGAGATAGCGGTGCAGCACCGCCGCCGACGTGGCGCCGTCGACGTCGTAGTCGCCGAAAACGGCGATGCGTTCGCCGGCTGCCAGCGCGTCCGCGAGCCGGATTACGGCCTTGTCGAGGTCCTTGAGGTGGGAGGGATCCGGCAACGCCTCGCGCAGGCGCGGCTCGAGGAAAGACGGCGCCGTTTCGGGGTCGAGGCCGCGGGCGGCGAGCAGCCGCGCCACGATCTCCGGAAGCTCGAGCTTTTGCGCGATCGCGCGGGCGATCCGCGGCTCCGCCGGCCGTTCTCGCCAGCGCCGTCCGCTCGCGGATTTTTCGACGCCGTGCCACGCCTCCTCTGGCGCCGCGGCTCCGGGCGCCGTAGCGCCGGCCGGCGCAGCGTCACGCGCCGCTGCGGCCATCGGCGACCAGATTGCGCGCCGTGCCCCGCCGGTAGCTGTAGACGAGCGCCGGCCAGATGTTGAGCCAAATGCGCTGTGAGACTCGCGCTTCGATGCCCGTGCCCTCGATTGGAATGGGCGAGTCGCGGAAGTAAGTGAATTGGACGAAGACGCCATCGGGATGCATCAAACGCAGCGCCTCGCGCAGCAATTCGATGCGCCGGGCCGGCGGCTGGGTCAGCAGCGGGAGGCTCGAGACCACCGCCGCCGGCGGCGGCAGGCCGAGCTTGCGCACATGCTCCGCGAGCGCATAGGCGTCGCCCTCGACGAGGCGCACCCCGGGATAGCGCTTGGCGAGAAGCTTCGAAAAATCCGGGCTGAACTCGATCAGCGTGAGGCGCGATTGCGGGATTCCGCGCGCGATCAGCGCTTCGGTGACAACGCCGGTGCCCGGGCCAAGCTCGACGATGGGGCCCGGAACCGAGGGGTCGACCGCCGCCGCCATGGCGCGGCACAGGCCCTTTCCGCTGGGCCATTGCGCCCCGGTGCGCAACGGCGCCGTGAGCGAGGAACGCAGGAAACGCAGAACGTCGATCGCGCCCCCGCGCGGCCTCCGTGGCGAATCCGTATCGGCCGCTTGCGGCTTGTCCACGTCCCCTTCCTCCGCTCCCCGCTCCCGCTTTCGACGTTCAGCGGCCCCGGTGGCCGTATTCGGCCTTCCGCTCGAAATTGTGGTGCGCTTCGATCAGTCTAACCGTTCCCGTGCTCGAACGCATCACGATCGAGTTCGTCACCGCCCCCTTGCGGTCGCGCCGCACGCCCTTGACCATGGAGCCGTCGGTAACGCCGGTCGCGGCGAACATCACGTCTCCCTTGGCCAATTCGGTGAGACTATAGACCTTGTTGAGGTCGGTCAGGCCAAGCTTGCGCGCGCGGCCGCGCTCGTCGTCATTGCGAAAAATGAGCTTGCCCTGCATCTGGCCGCCGATGCAGCGCAGGGCCGCGGCGGCGAGCACGCCTTCCGGGGCGCCGCCGCTGCCGAGGTAGATGTCGACGCCGCTCGAGGCGTTGGAGGTGGCGATGACGCCGGAAATGTCGCCATCCGAGATGAGCTTGATGCGCGAGCCGGCCTCGCGCACCTTGGCGATCAGCTCGGCGTGCCGCGGCCGGTCGAGGACACAGGCGACGAGATCGGAGACTTCGAGCTTTTTCGCCTTGGCGAGGTTCTTGAGGTTGGTCGCCGTCGGCGCGGCGATGTCGATCAGGTCGTCGGGCAGATCGCCGCCGACCGCGATCTTGTCCATGTAAACGTCGGGGGCATGCAGGAAGCCGCCCTCCTCGGCCATGGCGATGACGGCGAGCGCGTTCTCCATGCCCTTTGCGGTGATCGTGGTGCCCTCGAGCGGATCGAGCGCGATATCCACCTTGGGCCCGCCTTTTCCCACCTTCTCGCCGATAAACAGCATCGGCGCCTCGTCACGCTCGCCCTCGCCGATCACCACCTTGCCGTCGATGTAGAGGCTGTTGAGGGCGCGGCGCATGGCGTCGACGGCGGCTTGGTCGGCGGCCTTCTCGTCGCCGCGGCCCATCAGGCGCGAGGCCGCCAGCGCCGCCGCCTCGGTGACGCGCACCACCTCCAAGGCGAGGTTGCGGTCGAGAAACAAAGCTTCGGACATGGCGTTCCTCAGAGTTCTTCTATTCTTATCATGCACGGCGGCTCGATGACCGAATCGAGCCGCGCGATGCGGTCGACGGCGCGCAGCATGGCGGCTTCGACCGTCTCGTGCGTGGTCAGCACCACCGGGACGGCCTCGATCGTCGAGCGCCCGCGCTGGAGCATGGATTCGAGCGACACGCGCTCGTCGCGCAAGGCGGCCGAAACGTCGGCGATGACGCCCGGCTGGTCGCGCACCATCAGGCGAATGTAATAGCGCCCGCGATGCTCCGCCAAGGGTGCCGCCTCGAGCTTGGCGAGCTTGGCGGCCGGCAGGCCGAAGGCCGGCGTGCGCGAACCGCGCGCGATATCGACGAGATCCGATACCACCGCCGAGGCCGTCGGCCCCTCGCCGGCCCCGCGCCCGACATAGACCGTGTTGCCGGCGAAATCCCCGTCGACCATGACCGCGTTGAATACGCCGTCGACGCGCGCCAAGAGTGTATCGACCGGGATCATGCAGGGATGCACGCGCTGCTCGATGCCGCGCGGGGTCCGCCGGCCGATCGCCAGCAATTTGATCCGGAAGCCGAGCTCGGCGGCATAGTCGAGATCCATCGGCGAGACGTTGCGGATGCCGGCGACAGAGACCGCGGACAGGTCCACCGCGACGCCGAAGGCGAGGCTCGCCAGCACCGCGAGCTTGTGCGCCGCGTCGAAGCCGTCGACGTCGAGGCTGGGATCGGCCTCGGCGTAGCCCTTTTTCTGCGCGTCGGCGAGCACATCCTCGAAACTGCGGCGGCTCTCGCGCATCACGGTGAGGATGTAGTTGCAGGTGCCGTTGAGGATGCCGTAGACGCGATCGATGCGGTTGCCGGCCAGGCCTTCGCGCACCGCCTTGATGATCGGGATGCCGCCCGCGACGGCCGCCTCGTAGCCGAGCGTGGCGCCCGCCTTCTCGGCGGCGGCGGCCAGCGCCGTGCCGTGATGCGCCAGCAGCGCCTTGTTGGCGGTGACGACGTGGCGCCCGCGCGCCAGCGCAGCCTCGGTCATCGCCTTGGCCGGGCCGTCGGCGCCGCCGATCAGTTCGACGATGACCTCGGCATCGGCGCTCTTGGCCATCTCGACCGGATCGTCGAACCAGGCCATGCCGGCCAGATCGATGCCGCGCTTTTTCTTGCGCTCGCGGGCGGAAACGGCCGTGACCACGAGGCGCCGGCCGCAACGCGCTTCGAGCAGCGCGGCCTGGCTGGCGAGCAGTTTCACGACCCCGGCCCCGACGGTGCCGAGGCCGGCCACGGCGATCTTGAGCGGCTGACTCACTATCGGGCCGCCCGCTTCTTGGTTGGCAGACGCTGCACGCTGTTGACGCCCGAGGCGGCGAAGAACGCGCGGATGTTGCGCACCGCCTGACGGATACGGTGCACGTTCTCGACCAGGGCGATGCGGACATAGCCTTCGCCGTATTCACCGAAGCCGATGCCGGGCGAGACCGCGACCTTGGCTTCCTTCAGCAGCAATTTGGCGAACTCGTTCGAGCCAAGATGTCGAAATGCCGGCGGCAGGGGCGCCCAGGCGAACATCGAGGCGGCCGGGCTCGGTACGTCCCAGCCCGCGGCTTCAAGGCCCTTCACGAGCACGTCGCGGCGTTCGCGGTAGGTGCGGCGCACGTCCTCGACGCAATCCTGCGGGCCGTTAAGAGCCGCAGTCGCCGCCACCTGGATCGGCGTGAAGGCGCCGTAATCGACATAAGATTTCACATGCGCCAAGGCGCCGACGAGTTGCGGATTGCCTACGGCATAGCCCATGCGCCAGCCGGCCATCGAGTAGGTCTTGCTGAACGATTGGATCTCGATCGCGACATCCTTGGCACCCGGGATCTGCAAAATGGACGGTGTTGGCTCGCCGTCGAAGTAAATCTCGGCATACGCAAGGTCAGATATGACATAGATGCCATGTTTCTTAGCAAAATCAATAACTTGCTGGTAAAATCCGAGGCCACAGGTACGCGCGGTCGGGTTCGACGGGAAACACACGACCACTGCGAGCGGCTTGGGGACGGAATGGCGCACGCCGCGCTCGAGCGCAGCCATGAAATCGGCCTCGGTGTGCTCGGGTGTGAACGGGACCTGCCGGATGGCGGCGCCGGCGATCATGAAGGCGTAGGTATGGATCGGGTAGGACGGGCTCGGGACCAGGATGACGTCGCCGGGCTCGGTGATCGCCTGGGCGAGATTGACCAGCCCCTCCTTGGAGCCAAGCGTCACCACCGCCTCGCGCTCCGGGTCGATCTCGACGCCGAATCGGCGCTGATAGTAGGCGGCAATGGCGCGCCGAAGACCCGGAATACCGCGCGACGATGAGTAGCGGTGGGTGCGTGGGTTCTGCACCGCCTCCACGAGCTTGTCGATGATGTGCCGCGGCGTCGGGCTATCCGGATTGCCCATGCCGAGGTCGATGATGTCCTCGCCGGCCGTGCGGGCGCGCGCCTTCATGCCGTTCACTTCGGCGAAAAGGTAAGGCGGCAGCCGCTTGAGGCGGTAGAATTCCTTGGCCATGGCTGTGATTCGAATTGAGGCCGGTTTCAGCGCGTGCCCTGGAGCGCGATATCGACCCGCGCCGCATCCACCCGCCCATCACTTGTGCCGACGCGAATTTTCGACCGCTCCACGCCGAGGTTGATCAGGCCGTTCGCCACGGCCGTGGCGCGCTGTCCCGCCAGGGCCTTGCGCGCGGCATCGTCGCCCTCGGCTTTGGCCGCATGGCCAACCACGACGATGATCCCGCCGAAACGGCGCTGGGCCTCCGAGGCGCGCACGATCACGCGGCCGCTGCCCTCGGGCAGCGCGCCCGAACCTTGCGCGTAGGCGATCGAGCCGATCGGACCCGTGCGTTGCACCGGCGGCGTATTGGCGGCCGCGGTGCGGTTACCGGCCGGCGGCTGGCCGGCGCGCGGATCGATGATGGCCGGGCGCACGCCGCGTTCAGGGGGGAGTGCCGACGGCCGATCCTCGCCGGCCACGGGGCCTGCGACATGGCGCGCATTGGTCCGGTCGGCCAGCAACCCTTCTTCGATCTGGAGCCGCTCGCGGGTCGTCCCCGTGTTGGGCGTCTTGTTGGGGACGCTGGCGAGGTTGGGATAGGGCTGGCTGGCGCCGGGCGGCCGCGGCTTGGCCGCGTCGTCGTCGTCACCCAAGCCGAGCCAGGAACACGCGGAACCCGCCAATAGCGTCGCCAGCAGCGCGCTCGCCGCCAAAAACCGTGTCGTCAGCGCTCGATGCATTGCTAGAGGCCTCCTGGCCGTCTCAGATACGCGAATACCGTGCGAATATGTCTCAAAGTCCTGGAATTTGACCAATTTGCGGTCCCCGTGGGCAATCTTATATACAAAGCCAGAACCACAAAATACACGCCTTAGAACCCCGGCCGGCGCTGCCGAGGCGCGAGCGGTTTATAGAGGAAGCGCAAATGGCCGATCAACAGCCGTCAGCCCCGCCGAACATGACGCCGCAGGAGCTGGCCGACCTGGCCGAACGCACCCGCACGGTGATGGCCGATTTCCTCCAGCGCCAGGCCGCCGACCGGGCCGAGAACCCCGACCCGCTCAATATCGGCAACGCCTTCGCCCAGATGACGGCGCATCTCGTCCAGAACCCCGAGAAGCTCTGGGAGATGCAGACCGCCTTGATGCAGGACTATGTGCAGCTCTGGTCGAACTCGGTCCGGAAGTTCTGGGGTATCGATTCGAAGCCGGTCATCGAGCCGGCGCCGGGCGACCGCCGCTTCAAGGACCGCGACTGGTCCGAGAACGCCGCCTTCGACTTCATCAAGCAGAGCTATCTGCTGGCCGCGCGCCATCTCGAGGAGACGGCGCAATCGACCAACGGCCTGGACGAGAAGACGAAGAAGAAGATCGATTTCTACACCAAGCAGTTCATCGATGCGATGGCGCCCTCGAACTTCGCGATGACCAATCCCGAAGTCGTGCGCGCCACGATCGAGACCAAGGGCGACAATCTCGTCAGGGGCCTGAAGAACCTGCTCGACGACATCGAGCGCGGGAAGGGCCGGCTCGACATCCGGATGACCGACTACGAGGCGTTCGAAATCGGCAAGGACATCGCCGTCACGCCGGGCAAGGTCGTCTATCAGAACGATCTCATCCAGCTGCTGCAATACACGCCGACGACGCCGACGGTCGCCAAACGCCCGCTGCTGATCGTCCCGCCCTGGATCAACAAGTTCTATATTCTCGACCTGCGCGAGAAGAACTCTTTCATCAAATGGGCCGTCGGCGAGGGCCTCACAGTCTTCGTGGTCTCTTGGGTGAATCCCGACGAGCGCTTGGCGCTGAAGACGTTCGAAGACTACATGGACGAAGGAATTCTCGACGCGATCAGCGCGGTGGAGAAGGCCACCGGCGAGCACGAGATCAACATGATCGGCTATTGCCTGGGCGGCACGCTGACCGCCGCCACGCTCGCCTACATGGCCGCCGGCGGCGACAAGCGCGTCAAAAGCGTCACGTTCTTCACGACGCTGGTCGATTTCAAGGAAGCCGGCGACCTCACCGTCTTCATCGACGAGGAGCAGTTGAAGGCGCTCGAGAACCGCATGTCGAAGAAGGGCTATCTCGAAGGCTCCGACATGGCGACCACCTTCAACATGCTGCGCGCCAACGACCTCATCTGGTCGTTCGTGGTGAACAATTACCTCCTCGGCAAGGACCCCTTCCCGTTCGATCTGCTCTACTGGAATTCCGATTCCACGCGCATGCCGATGGCCATGCACATGTTCTATCTGCGCAAGATGTATCAGGAGAACCTGCTGGTGCAGCCGGGCGGCATAGCGCTCCGCAACGTCCCGATCGATCTCGGCAAGATCAAGATTCCGGTTTGCATCCTTTCCACCAAGGAAGACCACATCGCTCCCTGGCGCGCGACCTATGCCGCGACTCAGCTCTATAAGGGGCCGGTGAAGTTCCTGCTTTCGGGTTCCGGTCACATCGCCGGCGTCGTCAATCCCGCCGGATCCGAGAAATACGGCCATTGGACCAACGACGCGAAGAAGAACCCGCCAAAGCCGGAAGATTGGCTCAAGGACGCCACCCAGCATGCGGGCTCGTGGTGGCCCGCGTGGCGGAAGTGGATTTCGGATTTCGACGGCGAGCAAGTGCCCGCGCGCGTGCCCGGCGACGGCGGCTTGAAGCCGCTCGAAGATGCGCCGGGCTACTACGTCAGGCTGAAGGCACGCGACTAGCTGCGCCCGTCATTTGCGTCTGTCCATTTCGGCCATGTCGGTCGCCAGGGCCGTGGGGATGCGGCCGCGGACGGCGCGAACGCCGAACCAGACGAGGAAGGCGATTCCCGCCGCGAATAGACCGAGAGCGACCCACTCCCCGCCGTCGAGGGTCTCGAATCCGTTGTAGATGCGGCCGGTGAACTGGTTGCGGCGAGTCGCGATGCCGGTGCTCGCCACCTCGAACACCAAATAAGCGGCGCAGAACATGATCACGTAGCCGAACAGCGGAACCAGCCACACGGTCGCCACGGCGAAGGCGAGCATCACCATCGGCATCAGCAGATCGAGCGTGAACGGGTAAGGAAGAACGAATGCCGGGAACGAGGCGGCGATGACGCCCACCGTCCAGCCAAGCAGCGCCAGGATCGGGCTTCCACCCTTGGGCCGGCTCGCCTCCGGCACCGCGGCGAGATTCGCCCGCACCGCCGCCGCCACCGCGTCGTAGTTCTCGGGAGCGCAATAGAGGACGACGACAGTGCGCCAGCGGTTGCGTAGCGCGATGGCGCGGCGGCCGGGTTCGTAAACGGCGCGGCGGATGCCGGGCCAGCCGGTTTCGACCTCCTCCCCACTCCGGGCGATCAGGCCGGCGCCGGCCAGATTCGCCTTGCCGGTGAGGGCGCCCGCGACGATGGCGACGCGGTTGAGCGTGCGCGCCCGTCGGTCGATGACCGTCGCCGCGACGCCTGCGCCATCGACTCGAAAGCGCATCGTCATTCGGTTGCCAAATACCGCCAGCATGATCAACACGCCGAGGAGAAAAAAACCGACGCCGGCACCCGCGAACCCCAACGCCAAGGGCGCAAGGCTCTTCCATTCTCCATGCGCCGCGAGGGCGATCGCCACGAACAGATAGGCGATCGCGGCGCCGAGGCCGAAGGCCAGCGCCATCTGCCCGAGCATGCGCCGATTGGTGACCAGCGGCACGCCGATCTCCCATTCGATCGGCGCGCAATTTGCCGTCTTTCCGTCCATGTGGATTCGACCATCCGCCGAGTGGATCCCGCGGGCAATTGATAGCGGATGGACGCGCGCCGGCTTTGATGTGCATCAACGCGCGCAAGGTTTTGGCGTCTTGGAGCGGCACGACCGCGCTGGGCAGCGCCTCAATTTGTCGGCTTGGCGAACATCATCTTGTGGACGATGAGGTCCTGCCGCGGCTTGGCGAGCCGGATCTTCAGCGCCCATTCGCCGTGCATCTCGAGCGTGATGCGGAATTTGTATTCACCCGCCTTGCCGGTGGGCTCCGCCTTGACCGGTTTGATATTGTGAGCCATCGGCATCGACGGCATGTCGGCGCCGACGACGACGGCGGCGCCCTGGATCGGCTGGCCCGAGGTGCGGCCCTTCAGCATGAGCACACAGTCGTAGGCCATCGTCGTCCCGACCTGGGTGCAGGAAACCTCGGCGCCCATGCGCTCTTGCGCGAGAGCGAGCGGCGCGAGGCAGACGGCGGAAGCAAGAATGACGGCGATTCGCTTCATGGTTCATCGTCCCGGCTGAGCCCCAGATAAGCCTCCCGCAATCCCGGATCACGTGCAAGTAACGAAGCCTCGCCCGCCTTGACGATGCGCCCGCCTTCGAGGACGTAGGCGCGGCCGGCCAGTGCCAGCGCCTCGGCCACGTTCTGCTCGACGAGTAGGATCGTGGCCCCTTCGGCCTTGAGGCGCCGGATCAAGGCGAAAACCTGGCGTGCCATCACGGGCGCCAACCCCAGCGCGGGTTCGTCGAGCAAGATCAGCTTCGGCGCCGCCATCAACCCGCGGGCCAGCGCCAGCATCTGGGCCTGGCCTCCCGAAAGGCTGGCACCCGGCTCGTCGAGCCGCGCGCGAAGGTCCGGGAATACGGCCAAGACGCGCTCGATCTCGGCCGCAAGCGGCGCGGCACCCGTGCGGGCGAAGGCGCCGAGGCGGAGATTGTCGCGCACCGTGAGCGTGCCGACGATCATGCGCCCCTCGGGCACATAGGCGATGCCTTCGGCGAGTGCGCGATGCGCGGGCCAGCCCGCGATCTCCTTGCCGAGGAGACGGATCGAGCCTGCCGTGGGCCGCTCCAATCCCGCGATCGCCTTCAAGATCGAGCTCTTGCCGGCGCCATTGGCACCGACCAGAGCCGCGATCTCGCCGGCGGCGACGTCAAGGTCGACGTTTACAACCGCGCCGATGCGTCCATAAGCGACGGCGAGGCCCCTGACCTCAAGCATCGGCGGTTTCTGCGCGGCCGAAGTAGATCTCCATGACGTCCGGCCGGCGCAGCACCTCGCCCGGCGCGCCGTCGGCGATCTTGCGGCCGAAATCGAGGACCGCGATCCGCGGGCAGAGCCGCGTAACGAGATCGATCTTGTGCTCGACCAGGATCAGCGTCACGTCGTCCGGCACGAGGCGCGCGATCAGCGCCCCCATCTCGCGAGTCTCCGCCGGCGTCATGCCGCCGGCGGGCTCGTCGAGCAGCAGCAGCTTGGGCTGACGCGCCAGCGCCCGGGCGAGCTCGACGCGGCGCTGGTGTGGCAGCGGTAGCGCGGAAACCGGCGTCTCCGCGACTGCCGCGAGGCCCAGTTCCCCGAGCAGCGCCGCGATGCGCGCGGCGAACGCAATCTCGGCGGGCGCGTGGCGCCTGAACGCCGCGGCGGCCGGCAGGCTGTGCTGCGCCAGCCACACGTTCTCGCGCACCGTCATGTGCCGGACGAGGCGGAGGTTCTGGAAGGTGCGCGCGATGCCGAGACGCGCGAAGCGGTGCGCGGACAGCGTCTCGATACGCTCGCCGTCGAAGCGGATCGCGCCCACGTCCGAGGCGACGACGCCCGAGAGGAGATTCAACAGCGTCGTCTTGCCGGAGCCGTTGGGGCCGATGAGTCCGAGGCGCGCGCCGGCGGGCACGTCGAGCGCGAGATCCTTGATCGCCTCGATGCCCCCGAAGCGGCGCGTGACGCCCTCAAGCTTCAGCATGGTGCCGTGCCCGGGCCCGGCCGCGGCGCCAAACGCCGGCGATGCGCCGAACCCGCGTCTCGTCGAGGATGCCACGCGGCATGAAAATCAGCAGCAGCGCCACCATGCCGCCGAAGACGATCATGCGGTAGCCCTGGAACACGCGCACGGATTCAAGCAGGCCGACATCGAGCAGCACGCCGAGGATGGGCCCGAATGCGGTTCCGAGCCCGCCGATGAGCCCGTAGGCGAGGCTGTGGACGCCGAGCATGATGTCGAAATTGCGCGGCTCCACGTAGGTATTGAGATGCGCGAACAAGCAGCCACCGAGCGCCGCGATGGCGCCCGCGGCGGCGGCGGCCAACACTTTCACCCGCTTCACGTCGATCCCGAGCGTGGCGGCCAGCAGTGGATCGGCTCCGACGAGCCGCAGCATCGAGCCGATGCGCCCCCGTTCCGCCAAGGCGAAGCACACCAGCAGCAGCGCCAGCAAGCCGGCAATGACGATCAGGAAAACGCCCGGCGTGATGCCGTTCTCGAACACGTAGCGGATGCCGCGAAAGCCATCGACGCCGTTGGGCCCGACCGGCTCGTCCTCGACGGTGCGGACATAAATCCATTCCTGCAGCCCGAGCCGCACCAATTCGGCGAAGGCCAGGGTTGCCATCGCGAAATAGAGGCCGCGCGTGCGCAGCGTGAGGAGGCCGAGCAAGCCCGCGGTGGCTGCGCCCATCCCGGCGCCGAAAAGCAGCGCCACCGGGAACGGCAGTCCCCAGAGCGCCGTCGCAATGCCGGAGGCATAGGCGCCGATGCCGAAGAATGCCTGCTGCCCGAACGAAATTTCCCCCGTCAGCAGCAGCAGATAGGCCGAAAGGGCGATGAACGAGAACATGCCGATATTGGCGAGCACCGAGACGTAGTAGTCGCCCATGCCCCGGCCCTCAGACCCGGCGTCCGGCGGCCGCGTCGCGCGTGGCGAAATCCTGCGCCAGCAATCCGCCGGGCCGGACGACGAGCAGCAGAAACAACAGGCCGAACGCCGCGAACTCCCTGCCCGAGCCGCCGAGTTGCGCTTGCGCCACGGTCTCGACGACGCCGAGCACGATGCCGCCCAGCACCGCCCCGCGTAGAGAGCCGATGCCGCCGATCATCATGGCGATGAGACCGGTGAAGGTGAGCGCCATGCCGGTGTGGAGCGTCACCTGTTCTTCCGCCGAAGCCATCAGGAAAACCGCCGTGCCGCCGATCGCGGACGCGAGCACGAAAGCCCAGAATGCGATGCGCGCCACGGGCACGCCCATCGCCCGCGCCGCTTCCGGATATTCGGTCACCGCGCGCACCGCCAGGCCGAAGCGGGTCGCGCGGAGAAGCCATTCCAGCGCCGCCATCACCGCGACCGCCAGCACGAACATGGCGAGGTATTCGCTGCGAAACTGAAACGGGCCGACCTGCAGCATGGCCGATCCCACCAGCGGCGGAAAGGCCAAGGTGCGTTCCGGGAAGACGAGCGCCAAGATCTCCTCGAGCTGCATCCAGATGGCAAAGCTCGACACCATCGAGGCGATGGCCGCACCCCGGCGCACTGCCCAGAAGCAAAGTCGCTCGACATAGATGCCAGCCGCTACCGCAGCGGCCACGGTCGCGGCCGCCACGATCCAGCCCCCCGACTTGAGCTGCGCGAAAACCGCGGCACCCGCGAAAGCGCCCATCAGGATCGACGAGCCGTAGGCGAGATTGAGCCGGCGCAACACGCCGAAGATAAGGCTGAATCCCAGCGCCAGCAGCGCGTAGGCGCTGCCGATCATGATCCCATCGATGAGCGTTTGGATGAAGGCGATCACGGAAAGCCCACCTGTAAAGTACCCCTCTCCCTGGGGGAGAGGGGCCAGGGGCGAGGGGCCGCAAACGTGGTGATGGCGGAAGAGAGTCGGCGCGGGCGCGCTTTACATTCTGCCTGATTGACATTCGCCGTGGAGAGTGAGTGTTGCCTGGTTTGGTTGCGCAATGGTCGTCACCGCGTTTGCTGCCCCTCACCCTAACCCCCTCTCCCCCAGGGAGAGGGGACTTCATATTCATGTCGCCGCGGCTTTCTTGGAGCCGAGATAGGCGCGCTGGATGACTTCGTCCTCGGCGAGCTGGCCCGGCGCGCCGCTGAACGTCACCTTGCCGAGCTCCAGCAGATAGAAATGGTGCGCGACCTGGAGCGCCATGTGGGCGTTCTGCTCGACCAAGAAAATCGTCGTACCGTCGCGGTTGAGTTCGCGGACGATGCGGAAAATTTCGTCCACCACCAGCGGCGCGAGGCCGACGGACGGCTCGTCCATGAGCAAAAGCTTCGGCCGCACCATGAGCGCGCGCGCCACCGCGAGCATCTGCTGCTCGCCGCCCGACAGCGTGCCGGCGGCCTGCGTGCGGCGCTCTTTGAGGCGCGGGAAGCGCGCATACATGCGCTCGATGTCGCCGGCAATGGCGCCGCGGTCGCCGCGCGTGAAGGCGCCGGCGAAAATGTTCTCTTCGACCGTCATATGCGGGAAGACGAGCCGGTTCTCGGGCACGAGCGCGATGCCGGCCTCGACGATGCGGCGCGGGGCGGCGCCGGCGAGTTCGCGGCCCTCGAAGCGGACCGAGCCACGGCGCGGCTTCAGGATGCCGGCCACGGTCATCATGAGCGTGGTCTTGCCGGCGCCATTGGGGCCGAGGAGGCACGTGATCTTGCCCGGTTCAACCTTCAGCGTGACGCCCTTCAGCGCCTCGATCTTGCCGTAGGCGGTGACGATGTCGGCGATCTCGAGCATCGCTACACCTTGGCTCCGGTGCCGAGATAGGCCTCGCGCACCGCCGGGTTGGCCTGGATTTCGGCCGGCGTGCCTTCCGCGATCTTGCGGCCGAAATTCAGCACGGCGATGCGCTCGGTGACGCCCATCACCAGCTCCATCACGTGCTCGACGAGCACCACCGTCTTGCCGTCGGCCTTTAGCGCCCGGATGCGGTCCGCGAGCTGGCCCACCTCCTCGTGGTTCATGCCGGCGGCGGGCTCGTCGAGCAGCAGCAGCTCGGGCTCGGCGGCCAATGCCCGCGCGAGCTCCAGCCGGCGCTGCTCGCCGAAGGAGAGATTTCCGGCCATTTCGTCGCGTTTTGCGGCCAGCGCCGAGAATTCGAGATAGCGTTCGACCGAGCGCCGCGCCTGGCCGCGCCCGCCCACCCAGCGCCCGAGGAAGCCGCGCTCCTTGCGATGCTTGGCCGAGTTTTGCGCCACCCAGAGATTCTGCCAGACCGAGAGCTCGTTGAAGAGGCGGATGTTCTGGAAAGTTCGCGCGATGCCGAGGGCGAGGCACCGATGCGGCGGCGCCGTGGTGATGTCGTGCTGGCGGAAGGCGATGGCGCCGGACGTGACCGGGAACACGCCGCAGATGAGATTGACCGTGGTGCTCTTGCCCGACCCGTTGGGGCCGATGAGGCCCACGATCTCGCCTTCGCGCACCGTGAGGTCGAGGCCGTCCACGGCGCGCACGCCGCCGAAATGCTTGGACAGGCCGCGCAGCTCAAGCATGGGGGCTTCCGGGCTTCGCTCTGAACAGACCGGTGAGCATCCGGGCCACGCGCTCGTCGATGAGGCCGCGCGGGCGGATGTTCATGGCCAAGAGGATGAGCAGGCCGAACAGCAGATTGCGCAACTCGCCGCCGATCAGCATGGGCAGGCCCTGGATGAGCAGGCCCTGGATGAAGATCACGGCGATGAGCGTGCCGAACACACTCGAGAGGCCGCCCAGGATCGGATAGGCGATGGCGAAGGTGGCGGTGATGACGTTGAAGGCGCCGTGCTCGATATGCGTGGTGTAGTGGCCGTAGAGGGCACCCCCGATGCCGGCGATGGCGCCGCCGAGCGCGAAGGCCGAGACCTTCACCGCCGTGAGGTTGATGCCGACGCTCTGCGCCGCGAGCTCGTCTTCGCCGACCGCGCGGAGCACCGCGCCGAGGCGTGAGCGGTCGAGCCACCAGAGGAACAGCATGATGCCGGCGACGAATATCCAGATGAAGCCGGCCACCTGCAGCGTCGTCCAGCCGCGCTCGTAGAAGTATCGGATCTGGCGGAAGCCCTCGGCGCCGGCCGGGCCCACTTTCAAGTCGCCGACCGCGATCTGGTAGTCGAAATTGAAGAAAAATTCGCGGATCGCCTCGCTTAACGCCATGGTGGCGACGACCAGGAGCAGCCCCTTGAAGCGCAGCGCCGGAAATCCCGCGAGCGCCGCGACGGCGCCGGAAACGGCCGCGGCCGCGACGATGGCGACGACGATGTCGAGGCCCCAGAGCGTCGTCGCCATGGCGGCGATATAGGCGCCGATGGCGTAGAACGCCGCTTGCGCCATGGTCACTTGGCCGGTCTGCAGCACGATGTAGGCCGAGAGGCCGAGGATCGTGTGGACGCCGATGGTCTGGGCGAGGCCGTAGATGTAATCCATGCCGGCCTCAGTCGCGCACGTTGAGTTTGCCGAAGATGCCCGCCGGCTTGGCCACCAGGAACACGAAAATCAGCAGCATCACGCAGAGATCGCGTGCCAGCACGCTCCAGGTCTCGATGCCTTTCTCGAACGCGCCGACCAGGAGCCCTGCCACGATGGCGCCGGGAATGCTGCCGAGCCCGCCGATCACCGTCACGATCAGCCCCTTCACGGTGAGCTGCAGCGGCAAGAGGTTCGAGAGCAGCTCGGCCGAGGAGCCGATCATCGCCCCGGCCAGCCCGCCCAGCATGCCGGACATGACGAAAGTGGCGGCGTTGGTGCGGTCCAGCGAGATGCCGCAGAGTTGCGCGGCCACCGGCTGTTGGGCGACGGCGCGCGTGGCGATGCCGAGCCGCGTCCGGTAGAGCACCGCGAGCAGCACCAGCATCGCTGCCATGCTGATGACGAAGACGAGGACGTAGTCGACGCGGATATCGAGGCCGCCGAACGCCCAGCGCGCCGTCGGCAGCATGCCGGGGTAATCCTGCGCCTTGCCGTCGGAGATGTGCGTTATCACCTCGTCGAGGAAGATCAGCATGCCCACCGTCGCCATCAGCGTGGCGAGCGGGCTCTTCAACGGAATGAAGCGGAAGCAAGTAAGGTAGATGAAGTAACCGAGCGCCCCCGCGCCGATGGCGGCGATCAGGAAGACCACCGGCACCGGCAGCCATTTCAGGCTCTGCCACGCCATCAGGCTGATGAACGCGCCGGCGATCGAGGCAGCGGCGAAAGCGAGATTGAGCTTGTGCATCACGCCGAAGATCAGCGTGAAGCCGATGCCGATCAACGCATAGGTCGTTCCGACGAGAATACCGTCGATGATCGCTTGGATTAAGACCACGCGGCCCCCCTGCCCGCCACGCCCCCGCCAGCGATTGGGCCCTCACTCAAGACGCGATGCGGGCGAACCGCAGCGCCACGGTTCGCCCGCCCGCCGTCAATCAATCCAGGCCTAGTTGGGCTTGGTCGGATCGTAGGTGACGACCCAGTTGCCGCCCTTGGCCGTGACGAACACGAAGGGTTTCACCGCCTCGCGGTCGTCGGTCCGCTTGGTGATCCCGAGCAGGCCTTGAGTCTCTTTGAGCCCGGCGAGCACGTCGCGGATCTTGCGGCGGTCGGCGGCGAGGGTCTCGGGCTTGCCGGTGATGCCGGCCTTCTCGATCACCTCTTTGAGGATGATCATGTTCTCCCAGGCCGCGGTCGAATGGAGGTCGGCGCTGCCCTTGTGCTTGGCGATAAGCGCGGCGACACGCTTCGATTCCGGGTTCACCGGCGCGAACGTGGTCGGGATGATCGTGCCTTCCACCTGGCGCGCACAGCCTTCCATCGTTTCCATGCTCGAAGAGCTGGTGAGCCCGATGATGAGCTTGGGCTTGACGCCCTGGCGCGCCATTTCCTTGACCACGCCGCAGAGCGTGAACGGATGCGCCGCGATCGCGATGACGTCGGGGTTCTTGGCCTTCATTTCGCGCACTTGCGTGGTGAAGGTGGTGTCGGTGAGCTTCCATTCGGTTTCGCCGACGATCTCGAAGCCGTATTTCGGCGCCGCGACCTTCATCACCGCGTCCCAGCCAGCCTTGGAGTGGGCGAAATCGCCTTCCTTGCCGCCCATGATGGTCTTCAGGCCCGGCTGCTTCTCCCGGAGATACTTGAACAGCGCATCGTAGAGCAGCGGCTCGTTGGGCGTGTTGCGGAAGGCCCATTCGGAGATCTTCGCGAGGCCGGCCTTGACCGCGACGTCGGTGAAGATCGGGAATTTGAGGCCTGAATCCTTGTCGTCATCCACCTTCTTCTGAAGAATGCCGAACAGCGGCTCGGCGACGTTCGAGCAAGTGGGCCCGACCGCGATCAGCGTGTCGCTCGAGGCGAGGCGGCGGACGATGTTGATGCCGTCTTCGGCCTGGCAGCGGTCGTCGTCGAAGCTGACGACGATCTTGGCTTTGCTGCCGTCGGCGAGCTTCACGCCGCCCTTGGCGTTGATCTCGGCAGCCGCGGCGCGCATGGCAGCTTCGGAATTGACGCCGAACGAGCGCACCGGCCCGGTCTTGGCGCCGAAACCGGCGATCTTGATCGTGCGCTCCTGCGACATGGCGGGCGCTGCGGCGAAACCCGCGAGGGCGACGACGGCGGCACCCAAGAGTAGCGTGGATTTTTTCATGCTTCTTCCTCCCTATCGCCTCTCCCGAGCAGAAGCCTGGGCTTTGCATCGGAGGGCATGGTTGTTATTTCGCCGGGGAGCGTAAGGCGGGTGCGGGCCCGCCGTCAATCAGCATGGGTATCGACGCAACCGCCGCGGCTAAGTGGTTGTTCGGGCTTCTTAAGGTGCTAAAGTCCCGGCGCGCGACGGAGCGCCAATGTTTGTGCACGTGCCAGGAGGGAAAAAACCGATGCTCAAGAATCTCGCCCAGGTGACGACCGCGGCCGCCGCGCGCTTCGGCAGCGCGCCCGCGCTCGTTTTCGAGGGGCGCTGGTTCAGCTTCGCCGAGATCGACGCGCTCGCCTGCCGCCTGGCCAATGCGCTGAAGGCGATGGGCATCAAGCCCGGCGACCGCGTGACGCTCTATTCGGGCAATTGCTGGGAATGGATCGTCTCCTACTACGGCATCCTCAAGATGGGCGCCGTCGTCAACCCGCTCAACGTGATGCTTACGCCGACCGAGGTGGGCTTCGTCGCCCGCGATTGCGGAGCGCGCGCGATCATCGCCTCGGCCGACAAGGGCGCGGCCCTCCTCGACATCAAGAAGGATACGCCACTCGAGCACGTGATCCTGTTCGGCGCCGATGTGCCGGCCGGCGCCAGGGCGTTCGAGGATCTGACGGGCAAGGGGCGCGACACGTTCAAGTCGCCGGGCATCGAGACCGATGCGCTCTCGACGATCTGCTACACCTCGGGCACGACCGGACACCCCAAGGGCGCGATGCTCTCGCACCGCAACGTGCTGACGAACACGGCGCTCACGGCCGTCATGCACCGGCGCACGGAAGACGACACGATCGTCACCGCGCTGCCCTGCGCGCATGTCTACGGCAACGTGGTGATGAACGGCTGCTTCCTCTACGGCGCCAAGCTGGCGTTGATCCGGCGTTTCGATGAGCTCGCCGTGCTCGATGCGATCCAGGAGCACCGCGCCACCATGTTCGAAGGCGTGCCCACCGCCTACATGATGCTGCTCGCGCATCCCGAGCTCGGGAAATACGATCTCGCCTCGCTCACGCGCTGCACGGTCGGCGGCCAGCTCATGCCGGTCGCCAAGGGCCAGGAGGTGGAGAAGAAATTCGGCTGCCCGCTGCTCGATCTCTGGGGCATGACCGAACTCGCCGGCCTCGGCACCACCCATGCCTGGTATGCCGAGAATCGCCTGGGCTCGATCGGCGTCGCCCTGCCCTACGTCTCGGTCCGCATCGCCGATAGCGGCGACGCCAAGAAAACGCTGGCCCCCGGCGAGGTCGGCGAGCTGATGGTCAAGGGTCCGATCGTGATGCAGGGCTATTTCGGCAATGAGCAGGCGACCAAGGAGACGATCGAGCCCGACGGCTGGCTGCACACCGGCGACCTCGCCAAGATGGATGCCGACGGCTACGTCTTCATCGTCGACCGCAAGAAGGACATGATCAACACCGCGGGCTTCAAGGTGTTTCCGGCCGAGATCGAACGCGTTCTGGCGGCCCACCCGGCGATCGCCATGTCGGCCGTCGGCCGCGTTCCCGACAAGCTCAAGGGCGAGCTCGCCAAGGCCTATGTGGTGCTGAAGCCCGGCGCCACCGCCACCGAAGACGAGATCCTCGATTTCTGCCGCAAGGACCTTGCCGCCTACAAAGTCCCGCGCGCGGTCCAGTTCGTGCCGTCGCTGCCGATGACGAGCACCGGAAAATTGATGCGGCGCGAGCTCGCGAAATTGGACGCGTGAGAGGTCTGCCGCCCCGACGCGGCCCCAGAAGCGCCCACATTCGCCGCTAGGCAATGGCCCTCATCACCTGCGATGTTCGTCCGATGTTACTGCGCCTGCTCGCCGCGACCTTGGCGGTGCTGTCCTTGGGGGCGACCGTCTCTTCCGTCGGCGCCGAAACCGCGGCGGCGCGCACGTGGCATGTCTTTCTCATCGCCGCCGACCGCGCCGAGCCGGTGTTCGACAATGCCGTCGACCGCCTGCTCGCGATGTTCAAGGCGCGCTACGGCATCGCGGCCGAAGCGTTCACCTCGCGCGCGCGCCCCAACGGCAAGCGCGACGCCACGTGGCAGGAGATCAGCCGCGCCGTCGAAGGCCGCAAGATGGGCGCCAACGACGCCTGCCTCTTCTATTTCACCTCGCATGGCGATCCCGGCGGCCTGTTCATGGCTCGCCACCGCTCGCTGCTGCCGCCCGAATACGTCGCCGAGCTGCTGGACCGCACGTGCGGCAAGCGCCCCACCGTTGTCGTGATCTCGGCCTGCCATTCCGGCACGTTCCTCCGCGAACGGCTGACGACCGCCAATCGCGTCGTCTTGACCGCGGCGCGGGCCGACCGGAGCTCTTTCGGTTGCTCGTTCCGAGAGGCGCTCACGGTCTACGACCGCTGCTTCCTCGACTCCTGGGGCGCGGCGGCCACCTGGGCGGGACTCCACGGCGCCGTCGTGGCCTGCGTTCGCGCCGCCGAGCGCCAGCGCCGCTTCAGCCCGCCCTCGGAGCCGCAAGCTTTCTTCGGCCGGCTCATGCGCGGCTTTCCGGTGCATCCGCCGGCGCGTCGCGGCTGACCGCGCCGGTCGCGGCCTCCGCGTCCTTCCGCACCACGCGCTCGATCACGAACAGCGGCCGGCGCTTGGATTCGAGATAGGTGCGGCCGAGATATTCGCCCATGATGCCGATCACCATCAGCGTGGCACTGTTCAGCAGCAGCACCACCACCATCAGCGACGTCCAGCCTTGCACCGCGACGCCGGCGAGCCAGCTCCAGATCACATAGACGAGGAGTAAAAAGCCGCCGATCCCGGCGATGAGGCCGAGATACGAGGCGAGACGCAAGGGCCGGATCGAGAAGGCGCTGACCGCGTCGAAGGCGAGCGCCATCAGCTTGCCGGGCGTGAATTTGGTCGTGCCGGCATGGCGCGGCGGCCGGCGATACGCAATCGGCTCCTGACGCAAGCCGACCCAGCTCACCAAGCCGCGCAAATAGCGGTGGCTTTCCGGCATGGCCAGCAACACGTCGACGACGCGGCGGTTCATGAGCCGGAAATCGCCGGTGTCGTGAGGAATGTGAATGTCGGTGAGCCATCCGAGCATGCGGTAGAACGCGGCGGAGGTAGCGCGCTTCAGCCACGATTCGCCTTCCCGGTCCGGCCGGAGGCCGTAGACCACGTCGGCGCCGCCATCCATCTGCGCCATCATCGCCTTCAAGAGCTCGGGCGGGTCCTGGAGATCGGCGTCGATGATGAGCACGCGCTCGCCGCGCGCCTCGGCGAGCCCCGCCGCCAGGGCGAACTCCTTGCCGAAGTTGCGGGCGAGATTGACCGCGGCCACGTGCCCGTCCCGCCGGGCGAGGTCCACCATCGCGGGCCAGGTGGCGTCGCGCGAGCCGTCGTTGACGAACACGATCTCGTATTCGTCGCCCGCGGCTTCGGCGCACGCGGCACCGAGCCGGCGATGCAATTCGGGCAGCGATTCCTGCTCGTTGAAACAGGGCACGATGGCCGATACGCGCGGCCGCCGCGCCATGGGCTCTTTGCTCGGGTCGTTCATGGGCGGCGCTCCGGGCCGGGCGCGGCGCCGATGGCCGCGCGATAGGCTGAAATGTCGAAGAAGCGGCTCGCGGGAAACTGGGCGGGGTCGGTCAGGCTCCACGCGAAGGGAAACGGCCGCTCGCGCCCGATGAGCGCGGAAACACGGCCGCCGGGCGCCAGTACGATACTGAGATCGGGCATTGACCAGCTCCAGGCCATATTCAGAAAAATGCGCCGGTCGCGCGCACCGAGGCGGGCGGCGGCGGCCTCGCGCGGCACGATACCGCGCGATTCGGCGAGAATACCGCGCACGTTGGCCGTGAACGACGCCCAATGGAAGGCCTCCACAACGTGCCATCCGAGCGCGCCGGCCGCCAGCACGCCCGGAATCGCGACCGCCGCGGGCCGGATCCAGAGGCGGCAAAGGCTCGGCCGCAGCAATGTGACGACGACCGCGGACGCGAAGCCGGCCGCGTAGAGCCCCGGAATATGGCGCGCCGCGAAGTGAAGCCATGGCGTCACCGTCTGCGGCACCGCCGCCGCCACGGCAACGCCGGCCACCGCGATCACGGCGAACGTCGCCGCCGCGAGCCACGCGCCGCGCCGTTCGGCGTAGAGACCGTTGGATCGACGGACCCGGGACGGCAGCAGAGTCAGCAACGCCACGCCCAGCAAACCGACGATCGCCGGCATGTTGAATCCGCCGCCGCGCGCGTAGAGCCAGTAAAATCCGAACAGTGCCTCGATCACGCCGTCGCGCTGTTCCTGGCTGCGCGGCATCGCGATGAACGCCGCTTGCGCCAGGGCGCCGCCGAGACAGATCGCGGCCAAGAGCCAGAATGCCGCCGCCCGCACGCCGGACTCGCGGCGGCCACGCCACGCGGCGCCCGCGGCGAGAAAGACGCCGAGCAGCGCGATGGATTCGTGCAGAACGGCCAGCGGCAGCGCGAGCAGCAGCGCGGCGGGAAGCACCCAGCGTCTCAGCAGCGCGAACAGGATCAAGTAGAACAGCAGCCAAAAATACCCGGCCGCGACCAAGCTCTCGACGATCGGGCTCGCGCCGGCGCTCAGCGTGCCGGTCAGGTAATGCAGCAGCGGAAAATAGAAAAAATGCTTCCGATCGGCGGCCAGCACGGCATAACAGAGGACGAGTGGCACCAGCGGCACCAGCTCGAGGCTAAGGCAGAAGTTCAGCCGCGCACCGTCGAGGTCGACCAAGCCGAGCCACATCGCCAGCACCATTGGCGCCTGTGCCAGGAAATGCGCCGTGATCCGCGACGGCTCGGCGAAGTTGAAGCTCTCGCTCACGAGCATCAAGACAAGGTAGCGCGCGCCGTCGGCGTGCAGGCCGCGCCCCGCGATCGCGGCGTAGATCGCGACGGCGCAGGCTGCAGCCAGGATCGCGAGCGACAGGCGCCCGAGGCTGCGCGCGAAGGCGACGACACCGGGGTCGGCGGCCGCGCCGGTATCCTCCCGCATCACCACCATCGGCGCAGTCCCGTGGCTGCCACTGAGAAGTGGTGTTTCAGGCACGCCATCGCGGCGGAATCCAGAGCGGAGGGCCCGTCTCCCGCCGCCGGCGACGTCCGCATGCGCCGGGTCAGCCGAGTTCCTCGCGCAGTGCGCGCAATTCCGCCAGGAGCGCGGAGAGTTCGCGGCGCGCCGATTCGGGCAACGGCACCGCCTTGGCTTCGTCCGCGCTGCCGCGCGGCCCGTCTTCGGCCAAGGCTTGGCGGATGCCCCGCCCCTTGAGCCGCTTCTGCGCGCCTTTGATCGTCAGGCCCTCGTCGTAGAGCCAGCCCTTGATCTTCTGTAACAGCGTCACGTCCTCGGGGCGGTAGTAGCGGCGGCCGCCGCCGCGCTTCATGGGCCTGAGCGGCGCGAACTTCGTCTCCCAAAAGCGCAACACGTGCTGCGGCACTTCCAGCATGGTCGAGACTTCGCTGATCGTGCGATAGGCCGAGGGCGCCTTGTCTTCGGGCGCGGCAGAATCCGGATCGCCGGGTCCGTTGTCGTTGATCGGTGGCTCTGGGCTCGCCGTGGTCACAGGGTGGCGCCCTAACGTTGCGGTTCGGTACCCGACTTGGGCTTGTTGATGTGCGCCTTCAGCAAATTGGAGGCGCGGAACACCAACACCCGGCGCGGCAGGATCGGCACTTCTTGCCCGGTCTTGGGATTGCGCCCGATTCGTTGGCCCTTCTTGCGCACCATGAAGCTGCCAAACGACGAAAGCTTCACCGCCTCGCTGCGGATCAGCGCCTCCACCACCTCGTCCAGAACCTGCTCGACCAATTTTGCCGATTCGTTCCGCGACAGGCCCACGGTTTGATACACGGCATCGCCGAGATCCGCCCGCGTTATCGTTTTTGCCATTTCCCCGCTCCCCTCTTGCTGGGAAGCTTGCCCTTCCTCGCCACCTGCCGTCAACCGCGAAACGGGTAAATTTTCAAGCCCTTGTATGGGTTTACCGGAAGGCGCCAACGGCTCTTTCAGCCGAAATTTTTACCATCGGACGACCGCCGAACCCCACGAGTGCCCGCGCCTATCGCTTCCAGCAACACGCGACCGCCCGCCTCGATGCGGCCGTCCTACATGCCCGTGTCGAGCCATCTGGCGTGGCCGAAAGCGGCATCCATCGACGGCGACCGGTCGCCAAAGGCGGGCGCTTTGACGTTGCGGGGCGGCCGCGCCCGAATGGACCGAAGATAGCGATCGAAGACCCTCTTGAGCTCTGCATCAACGTGTTCAAAGGGCACATTGATCGTATTCGCTCCGTGCCGCCGATACCGGTACAGCGTCTCTCGGATTAGCACGGGTTCTTCGAGTTCGACGGACTTCAACAGGAAGTCGAGATCATGCACGTACCGATAATCCTCGAACCCGCCGACCTCGTCGAACAAATCGCGCCGAAACACGAAATTGCCGGTCGAAACGGCGATATTGTGAGTCAGCAACACGAAGCCGATGCCGGGCACCGCGTCGCGTTCCAAACGCTGGGCCTCGCTGTACCAGCGCCGCCAGCGATGCCCTTCGTCGAGCGGCCGGCCCTCCATGTCGATCGGCTCCACATAGGTGAAGACCAGTCGGCTTCCTTGTTGTCTGGCCGCCGCGACGCAGCGCTCGATCCGGTCGGGAGTATATGCGTCGTCCGAGTTGATGATGGCGACATAGCGACCGCGCGCGAGCGCGACGCCCTCATTGATCGTGGCGTGAGCCCCTCGGTTCTCCCGTACGTGAGCGCGGGCGGTGATGCCGCTGGGCGCCGGCGTCTCGGCGACGACCCGCCGGATCACCTCGTAACTGCCGTCGGTCGAGCCGTCGTCGATGATCACGAACTCGATCGGCCGATAGGTCTGCGCGTAGACCGACGCCATTGCCTCGGCGACGTACCGCTGGTGATTGTAGGACGGCATCACGACGCTCACGAGCATCCCGCCCCCCCCCGATCTCGTCGCCGCCACCGTACCCGGCCCCGTCGGCCGCCGCTTGCGCTGGAGGCCCCGGCGGCAAGAGACGCTAACTCTCTACCACCGGACGACCGCAGAACCCCACGAGAGCCCGCCGCCCATGGCTTCCAGCAAAACGAGATCGCCTTCCTTGATGCGGCCGTCCTTGATGCCGGCATCGAGCGCCAGCGGGATCGAAGCGGCCGACGTATTCGCGTGATCGGCGATCGTGAGGATGATCTTGTGCTCGTCCAAGCCGAGCTTCCGTGCGGTGCTGTCGATGATGCGCTTGTTTGCCTGGTGCGGGACGAACCAGTCGATGTCGGCGGCGGTGAGATTGTTGGCCGCCAGCGCCTCGCGCACGGTCTCGGCGAGCTTGTTGACCGCGTGCTTGAAGACCTCGGGCCCGAGCATGCGGACATGGCCCGTGGTCATGGTCGTGGACGGCCCGCCATCGACATAGAGCAGGTCGTAGAGCCGTCCGTCGGAATGGATGTGCGTCGAGAGCACGCCGCGCTGCTTAGCGCTGCCGCTGGCCGGCTCGCGCGTGAGCACCACGGCGCCGGCCCCGTCCCCGAACAGCACGCTGGTCGAGCGGTCGTCCCAATCGAGGAGGCGCGTGAACGTCTCGGCGCCGATCACCAGCGCCCGCTGGTGTTGGCCGAGCACCAGGAAATTGTTGGCGATGCCGAGCGCATAGACGAAGCCGGAGCAGACGGCCTGGACGTCGAACGCCGCGCCGTGCTCGATGCCGAGCGCCGCCTGCACGCGAGTCGCGGTCGCAGGAAAGGTCGAGTCGGGCGTCGTCGTCGCGAGGACGATGAGATCGATCGTCTCGGGCTTGATGTCCGCGGCCGCGAGCGCGCGTTTCGCCGACTCGAGTGCCAGATGCGAGGTGAACTCGCCCTCGGCGGCGACATGCCGCTGCCGGATGCCGGTCCGCTCGACGATCCATTGATCCGAGGTGGCGACGCGATTCGCCAGATCGGCGTTTTTCACGATGCGCTGCGGTAGATACGAACCGCAGCCTCTGACGACCGCGCGAAAAGGTGCCGTCATCCTGCGGCCGCCTGCTTGGGCGGGTCGTTGTCGGCGTTCGCCGGCGGCGGGGCGCCGGGCAAAGGCGGTCCGCCGGCGCTCTTTTCGAATTCACGCTTCATGCTGGCAATGAAACCATATTGCGCCATATCGACGGCGACGCCGATGGCAGTGGCGAATCCCAAGGCGTCTGATCCGCCGTGGCTCTTCACGACGTTGCCGCTGAGACCCAGGAAGACAGCGCCGTTATAGCGCCTGGGGTCGAGACGCAACCGCAATTTACGCAGGGCAAAGCGCGCAAAGAGGTAGCCGATCTGCGCCGAAATCGAGCTCTTGAACGACTCGCGGAGGAACGTGCTGACCAGCCGCGCCGTGCCCTCGGCTGTCTTGAGCGCGACGTTGCCGCTGAAGCCGTCGGCGACGACCACGTCCACGGTTCCCGCCGCGATGTCGTCGCCCTCGATGAAGCCGTGGAACTGGCCCGCCAGCGGACCGTCGCGCAGCATGGCCGCGGCCTGACGGAGCTCTTCATGGCCCTTCATCTCCTCGGAGCCGACGTTGAGCAGGCCGATCGTCGGTCGAATCGAACCCAGCACCAGGCGTGCGAACAGCTCGCCCATCACCGCGAACTGGACGAGGTTCTCGGCGCTGCACTCGATGTTGGCGCCGAGATCGAGCATCACGCTCTCGCCCTTCATCGTCGGGAAGAACGAGGCCATCGCCGGCCGGTCGATGCCGGAAACGGTGCGCAACACCACCTTGCCCATGGCCATGAGCGCCCCGGTGTTGCCGGCCGAGACGACGCCCTGGGCCTTGCCGTCGCGCACGGCGTCGATCGCCAAGCGCATGCTCGAATTGCGGCCGGAGCGCAGTGCCTGGGCGGGCTTGTCCTCGTCGCCCACGCGGTCGGGCGCGTGCAGGACGGTGGCGACGCGGCGGAGCTTGGGCAAACGCTTCAGCATCGGCGAGAGCCGCGCTTCGTCGCCGACCAGTATGAAATCGACGTTGGGGTAACGCTTGCGCGCCACATTGGCGCCCCGCACGACGCTGCGCGGCGCGTTATCGCCGCCCATGGCGTCGAGGGCTATGGTCAAGCGCTCGGCCACGTTGAGCCGTTATCCTCCCTCGCCCCGTCTCTGCCGCGACCGGCTCGGCCGCAGCTGCACTTCACGCGTCTTCGGCACCGCGTGCGCGCACAACTTCGCGACTATCATAATAGCCGCAAGCACGGCAGACGTGATGGGGAAGTTTCATCTCGCCGCAATTCGCGCATTCGACATAGCCGGTCGGCTTCAAATGATCGTTGGCGCGGCGCAAGTCGCGGCGCGACTTGGAGATTTTCTTTTTCGGAACTGCCATGGCAAAGGCTCTGCGTGTTTCAATGCAAAACGGGGGGCGAGAAAAGCGCCCCAGGGCCGGGCCACAGGGGCGTCTGACCGGTTACATAACGAAATTGGTCCGGAATAACAATGGCTTTGCTGCGGCTTGCGGTCGCGGCGGCGAACCTGCCCGACGGCGGCGCTATTGGGCCATGGGGGCCATCTTCGGTAGTCATGGGCCGCCACGTCCGTCGCCTACCCGCCCGCCCGCGGACCAGCACGTCAGCGGCCCTGCGCGGGCGAGAAGTCCCTCGCGCCCGATCGCCGGTTGGCACCGAATCGAACGCGCCGGCGCCGCAGGATCTCGAATACCCGCGACCACACCGCCGCCGCTTCTTGATTGCCGTAGACCCTTAGCGCCTCCGCCCGCTCCAATGCCGCCTGTTCCGCCTCGCGGCCATAGTCCTCGACAAGTTGCCGCGCCAGATTCACCGTGACCTCAGCCGAGATCCCCATGTGGCACCCTCGCACAGGCACGATGCCTTAGTGGTGCAAGTACGCCCGAAGATGGAATCGGTTCCCAATCCGCAACCTGGCGTCCGCCGCCGAACGGGCGCCGCCGGCTTCAATCCAGGGTTACCGGCCCCGCCGCCGGCGAACGGGGATAAGGATCGAGCGCGAGCGCCAATAGTTGAGCCAACGCTTCGCCGAGATCGATGGCCCCGCCTTCGATGGGCTCGGGCCAACCTTCGTCGTCGAACGGGTCCAGGTCGGCCGGCGGGCTGCCGAGCGTGCCGCCGAAGAACAGCCGCACGTCTTCCGTTATCGTGGACCAGACCGGCTCGAGCGTGACGACGCAGGGTTGCGCGAGCCGTGCGCGGTAGGTGCCGGTCACTTCCACGATGCCGTCCCCGCGCCTCCTGAGGACGAGCGTCGCGGCGAACTCGGCCAATTCGATCAGGCCAAACCGGCGCGCGAGCGCGCCGCACTCCGCGGCATTGGCGGCGATCGCCGTGCGGTGCTCGAGCCGTCCAATCCGCTGGACATTGACCGGGCGGCTGAACTCGGGCGTGGGCGCCGTACCCGGCCGCCCGGATTTGCGTTCTTTTCGGCTCGTCTTCGGCATGTTCGATCGATCCGTGACGCGGTGCCTAGGCGCCTGACCCGGGCGGCGACGGGAATGCCCAACTACCGTTCACGAGCGCGGCTGCGTCGGCGGCGTCGAGCGCGGCTGCAGTCGCGCGTGCGTATTCTGCCAAGGCTGCCGCACCTGAGGGCGGCGACGTCCCGGCCTCCGGCGGCCGGCCATACACGTTGCGCGCAATCGCCTCGGCGAGCGCGGCTCCACCGGCAGCTAGCGCCGCTTCATAGGCTTTGACGCGGCCGTAATAGGCTTCGACCATCGCCCGGATGCGGCGCGGCACCGAGGGATCGCCCACGCCCATCTCGCGGAGATTGCGATCCATGTCCTTGAACATCGCATCGAACAGCGCTTGGGCGATGGACGCTCCTGCCGCGCCTTCGCGCGCGAGCCGGCGGCAAAGAAGATGGACGTGGAGGACGATGAGATCGAAGCGGCCGTCGAGCGTGTCCGGCACGCCAAAGTCCGTGTAGAAGTCCGGCGCCCGCGCCTGAGCCACTGCAGCCGCGTAGAGTGCTGCGGCCGGGGCATCGGGGCCGCTGCGAGCGGCGGCGCGCTTGCGGCGCGAGAGGAGATCGAGCAGTCCCATACGCCTCAATCCATTGGAAAATCCGCCGCGGCCTATCGCCGAGGCACGTCACATTGACAGGTTTCCGACCCGGTGCAATTGTCGCCCTTCGTCGCGGCAGCGCCCGTTGCCGCGCCCATGAGGGTTCGTCCGCAGCCATGCTCCGACGCGCATCGCCATTGCCGCTCCCGTCCGCGCGCCGATCCGCTGCACGGCTCGCCGGCGTCGTCATGCTGGCGGCGCTCGCCGCCGCCTGTAATCCCGTCGTCGACAATCTCGGCAACCGTACGCTCAAGGAAAACGTCGAGCAGGTCCAAGTCGGGCGGACCACCAAGATCGAGGTCGTTCGCCTTCTCGGCTCACCGTCCAACGTCGCCGCCTTCGACGAGAACACGTGGTACTACATCAGCGCTCGCCAGGTTCAGCTGGCGTTCCTCAAGCCGCGCACGACCGAACAAGCGGTACTCATGATCCGCTTCGATCAGTCGGGCGTCGTCCGCGAGATGAAACAGCTCGGCATCGAAGATGCCCAGGACACCACTTATGTCGGCCGCACCACGCCCACGCGCGGCGGCGAACCTGGCATCCTCCGCTCGCTGTACGATACGCTGATGCGCGGCCCGGTTGGCCGCAACAAGGGTTCGCAGAAACGTCGCGGCCCGGAATACTGAGTCCGGACGGGATCCGATCGGCAGCGCCGTTGTTCCTCTTCAATGTGAGCGGCGCGCCTCGCCGTCGCGGCACTTCCAATTTTCCCGCCGCCGAGTTCAGAGAAACGATCCTCATGCCCGCGGCAGGCTGAGTCGCAGCCACCGGCTCGCGATGCGGAGCGCCGCCGCGGCGATGGCGCCGAACAGTACGGCGAGCCCGGCATAGGCTGGCAGAACGTGGTGCGTGGCATAGACCGTGGCCGCGCCCAGCGCCGCGGCCGAGGCGTAGAAATCGTCGTGCCGGTGAAAGATCGCGGGTACCTCGCCGGAGAGGAGATCGCGCAGCACGCCGCCACCCACGCCCGAAACCGTGCCTGCGAAAACCGTGCCCCAGAAGCCGAGATCGTACGCGACGCCGCGCTCGGCGCCGAGTGCGGCGAAAAATGCCAAGCCGAGCGTGTCGAAATAGTAGATCGGCCGGTCAAGCCGGCCCATGTATCGCCGGCCCGCGAAAACGGCGAGCGCCACGGCGAACACCGCCCACAACTGCCACTCGTTGCGGAATGCGTCCGGCGGCAGGCGCCCGACGACGATGTCGCGGATCGATCCGCCGCCCACCGCCGTCACCCCCGCCAGCGCCACGACGCCGACGAGGTCGAAACGCTTGTGGACGGCCGTCAGCGCGCCCATGGCCGCGAAGGTGAGGATGCCGAACCAGACGAGGGTGTCGAGCAGGGTCAAGGTGCCTCCGCCGTGCCGTTTCGCGGTGCATTTGTACCAGTTGCGCAGCAGACACGGCACCAAGTCCAAGTATTTGCAAAATCAAATACTGATCTGCGTTTGTGACGCGCGGAGTCGTTCGTGTGATGTATTGATCATACTGGGGAGACTTTGTGCGCCATCTTGGATCATCGCTCCCATTGGAGCGGCTATATCTTGATCTTCGCCGTTTTGCACCGGGGACCGCGAACGCATACTTGCTCGCCGTCGCCGTCGTCGCATTCGCGACCTTGCTGCGCATTGCGCTCGGTTCGTCCATCGAGAGCGCCCAGTTCATTTTCGCCCATCCGGCCGTCCTGATCGTCACCTTCGTTTGCGGGATGCGTGCCGGCGCATTGGCCCTCGTCCTTTCCGCGCTCTCGATCTGGTTTTTCTTCCTTCCGCCGGGATACGCGTTCCAAATCGAAGGGACACCGAATCTTGCGACAGTGCTGCTGTTCCTCGCGGTCGGCGCGATCGAAGTGCTCATCATCGGCGCGCTTCGGACCGCAGCCTCGCATATCAAGTACATGAGCGCCACGTCAGCCGCGATTTTCAGCTCCAGCCCAGACGCGATCGTCATTTGCGATCCGGGTGGCATCATCCGCCACATCAACACGCGGGCATTGCAGCTGTTCGGTTTCGCCGACGGCACGCCTGTCGGCAGGGCGATCGAAGATCTGATCCCGGAGCGGTTCTGCGCGGCGCACGTCGATGTACGGCGCGCTTTTTCCGGCAAGCCGACGATGCGCGGAATGGGCCGCGGCATGGAGCTCTTCGGGCGACGCGCGGATGGCTCGGAGATCAGCGTCGATGTCCAGATCGGGCCGGTCCAAATCGAAGGCCAAGCACTGTTCATCGCGACAGTGCGCGATATCTCCGAGCAAAAGGCGCTCGCGAAGGCGCTGGCCGAAAGTCAGCGGAAGCAGGACATCCTCGCCGAACGCGATCGCAGCGCCGACGAACTGCGCCGCTGGGCCGATGCCTTCGAGAACGCGGCCTTCGGTATTGCGATCCTCGATCCCCGGTCGAACGCCATCGCCACCGCCAATGCCGCCTTCGCGCGTCTCTGCGCGTCGAAGGTCGAGTCCGTGAAAGGCCGGCCGATCGTCGAACTCTTTCCGAACGGGGAGCGGCCCGCGATCATCGCTCACCTCGCGGCGTTGGATCACAGTGACCAGGTCGAATTCGAAGCCACGCTTGCGGGCGAGAAGGGTGCAGCCGTATCGATCCAGATGAACGTCACCAGCGTCCACAACAAGGCCGGCACGATCGACTACCGGATCGCCTCGATCGTCGACATCAGCGAGCGCAAGCGCGTCGAAGACGCGTTGCGGCACGCGCAGAAGATGGAAGCCATCGGCAACGTGACCGGCGGCATGGCGCACGATTTCAACAATCTCCTGGCCGTCATCGTCGGCAATCTCGACCTCGCCGAGTCGACGCTGAAAGACAATCCGCAGGCGGTCGAGTACACCACGCAGGCGCTGGACGCGGCCTTGCGCGGCGCCGAGCTGACGCGCAGCCTGCTCGCCTTCGCGCGGCGCCAGACGCTGCTGCCGGCGCTCGTCCAGCCGAACGAATTCGTCGCGAGCGTCGCAAAGCTGCTCGAACGCGTGCTCGGGGAGCAAATCAGCATCCAACTCGATCTCGCGCCCGACCTCTGGCCGGTTGTCGCCGATCCGGCGCAACTCGAAGCCAGCCTCGTCAATCTCGCGACGAACGCACGCGACGCGATGCCCAACGGCGGCAAGCTCATCATCTCGACCGGCAACCGGCGCTTCGACGCAGCCTATGCGGCCAGCCAGACCGATCTCAAGCCCGGCGACTATGCCGCGATCGAGGTGACCGACAGCGGCGCCGGCATGACGCCCGAAATCGCGAAGCACATTTTCGAGCCTTTCTATACGACCAAGATGGAGGGCAGCGGAACGGGACTTGGCCTCAGCATGGTCTTCGGCTTCGTCAAGCAGTCAGGCGGCCATGTCGCGGTGTACAGCGAGCCCGGCATCGGCAGTACCTTCCGCCTCTTTCTGCCGCGCGCCGCGGCCGATGCCCTCGCCCTGCCGGCTTCCGGCCGGGAAGCGGCGGCGATGGGCAACGGCGAGTCGGTTCTCATCGTCGAGGACAATGCGGCACTGCGCAGCACCTTGCTGCGGCAATTGCACGAGCTCGGATACCGCACGCAAGACTGCGAAAGCGCGGATGCGGCGCTTACCGTCCTGAACGCCAAGACGTTCGATCTACTGCTGACAGATATAGTCATGCCGGGCGGCATGAACGGCATCGAGCTCGTGCGCTCGGCATTGGCGAGATGGCCCGAAATGCGTGTCCTGCTCAGCTCCGGCTATCCGGGCGCGAAGGTCAGCGACGATCTCGCCTCGCTGCCGAAATCGGTCGGCTTGCTGACCAAGCCATATCGCAAGGAGAAGCTCGCCGCCATGGTGCGCGAAGCCCTCGAAACCCGATGAACGGGCGACAATGAAGCCGAAGGAGCAGAATGAAACGCGTAACGGGGCATCAATGTACAAAATATTGGTTATCGACGACGACGAGGCGCTCAGGACGATGGTCTGCAGGACGCTCACTCTCGCCGGGTTCGAGGTCGTCGAAGCAAGCGACGGCACCGAGGGTTTGAAGGCCGCGCGCACGCAGCACCCCGACCTGGTCGTCACCGATATCGTGATGCCCGAGAAAGAGGGAATGGAAATCATCCGGACGCTGCGCCAGGAGCTGCCGCAGCTTCCGGTCATCGCCATGTCCGGCGGCAATGTCCGCTCGGGCACGTATCTTAATTTCGCCCTGGCGCTCGGCGCGGAAATCGTGCTCGACAAGCCCTTCCGCACAACCCAGCTGCTCGATTCGATCAACGGATTGCTCGCGCGCACGCGTTGACCCGCCCGGGCGCCTTGCACCAATGCGAAGGGGCGGGTTTGCGGCCCGCCCCTTCCCGTCTCGTCCTTGTCTCTAAGGATCGATGCGCGTGCCCTAGTGGGCCAGGATCGCCAGCAGCAGCAGCGCCACGATGTTGGTGATCTTGATCATCGGGTTCACGGCCGGGCCGGCCGTGTCCTTGTAGGGATCGCCGACCGTGTCGCCGGTCACCGCGGCCTTGTGGGCCTCGGAGCCCTTCATGTGCTTCTGGCCGGCATCGTCGACGAAGCCGTCCTCGAAGGACTTCTTGGCGTTGTCCCAGGCGCCGCCGCCGGCGGTCATCGAGATCGCCACGAAGAGGCCGGTCACGATCACACCGAGCAGCATGGCGCCGAGGGCCGCGAAGCCGTTGGCCTGGCCGCCGATCCACGTCACCACGAAGTAGAGGACGATGGGCGACAGCACTGGCAGCAGCGAGGGGATGATCATCTCCTTGATCGCGGCCTTGGTGAGCATGTCGACGGCGCGGCCGTAATCCGGCTTGGCCGTTCCCTCCATGATGCCCTTGATCTCGCGGAACTGGCGGCGCACCTCGACGACGACCGAGCCGGCCGCGCGGCCGACCGCCGTCATGCCCATGGCCCCGAACAGATAGGGCAACAGGCCGCCGAGGATGAGCCCGACCACGACGTAGGGATTGGTGAGAGCGAAATCGATCTCGCCGATCTTGAGTGCCCCGGTCTTGCGGAAATGGTCAAGATCCGAGGTGTAGGCGGCGAACAGCACCAGCGCGCCCAAGCCCGCCGAGCCGATGGCGTAGCCCTTGGTGACGGCCTTGGTGGTGTTGCCCACGGCATCCAGCGCATCAGTGTTCTTACGCACTTCCTTGGGCAGGCCCGCCATCTCCGCGATGCCGCCGGCGTTGTCGGTGACCGGGCCGTAGGCGTCGAGGGCCACGACCATGCCGGCCAGCGCCAGCATCGCCGTCGTCGCGATGGCGACGCCGAACAGGCCCGCGAGGAGATAGCAGCCGATGATGCCGGCACAGATCACGAGCGCCGGAATCGCGGTCGCTTCCATCGAGACGGCGAGGCCCTGGATCACGTTGGTGCCGTGGCCCGTGGTCGAGGCCTGCGCGATCGAGCGTACCGGGCGATAGCCGGTGCCGGTGTAGTATTCGGTCACCCACACCAGCAGTCCCGTCACCACCAGGCCGATCAGCGCGCAGAGGAACAGGCTCATGCCGGTGAAGGCCTTGGCGCCGACGACCATCTTGGTGTCGAAGCCGACGACCCAATAGGTGATCGGCACGAAGGCGATGGCCGAGAGCACCGCCGCGGCGATGAAGCCCTTGTAGAGCGCCTTCATGATGCCGTTGTCGGCGCCGAGGCGGACAAAGTAAGTGCCGATCACCGAGGTGATGATGCAGGCGCCGCCGATGGCGAGCGGATAGATCATCAGCTTGGTCGCGAGGGCCGGATCGGCGACGAAGAAGATCGAGGCCAGAACCATCGTCGCGACCGAGGTGACGGCATAGGTCTCGAACAAGTCCGCTGCCATGCCGGCGCAGTCGCCGACATTGTCGCCCACGTTGTCGGCGATCACGGCCGGGTTGCGCGGATCGTCCTCGGGAATCCCGGCCTCGACCTTGCCGACGAGGTCGGCGCCGACGTCGGCGCCCTTGGTGAAGATGCCGCCGCCGAGCCGCGCGAAGATCGAGATCAGCGAGGCGCCGAAGCCAAGCGCCACCAGCGAATCGATGACGACGCGGTCGCCGGGCTTGTGGCCGAACACCGAGGTGAGCACCAGGAAATAGCCCGTGACGCCGAGTAGCGCCAAACCGGCCACCAGCATGCCGGTGACGGCGCCGGCCTTGAACGAGATGTCGAGGCCCTTGGCGAGGCTCTCCATCGCCGCCTGCGCGGTACGCACATTGGCGCGCACCGAGACGTTCATGCCGATGTAGCCTGCGCCGCCCGAAAGTACGGCGCCGATGATGAAGCCGAGGGCCGGTTTCCAGCCCAGGAGCCAGCCGAGAATGACGACCACGATGACGCCGACAATGGCGATGGTCGTGTATTGCCTGTTTAGGTAGGCGCGCGCACCCTCCTGGATCGCCGCCGCGATCTCTTGCATGCGCGCCGTACCGGCACTCGCGGCGAGCACCGCGCGACTCGTGACGATACCGTAGAGAATGGCGAGCACACCGCACGCCAAAACGAACACCATGACCGCAGTCATTTCTCTCTTATCCTTAGGGCTGAGAACGCCAAGCAGCGCCGCACGGAAGCAGGACCGCTGCCGGGACGCAGATGAAGGCTTTGCGCATCCGTCGACGTCTCCCCCAAGCGGACGGCGCAAAGCGGCGCGGAAGTTACGCAAAAGCTTGATAGGGCGCAAGAAATCGTTGCGCGGCAAAATGGGCCGAAGCGCGCGGCGGTGGGCAAGCCGGGAACCGCCTAAAAGTGCTGCCAGCCGCCACTTTCGATCGCCTCGACCCGGCCGTCGGGCAGCAGCACGCGCACGCCGGACCGCGCCACGGTGCGGCCGATGCGTGTCAGAGGCACGGGCGAATTCCGCGCCGCGGCGCGCAGGCGCGGCTCGGCCCCGGCCGGCGCCGTGAACAGGATCTCGTAGTCGTCGCCGCCCGTGATCCGCCGGAGCGCGTGGCGCTCGCCGGCCGCCTTGGCCGCGGGCGAAGCCGGCACGGCGGCCAGGTCGATGTCCGCGCCGCAGCCCGAGGCGGCGCAGATATGGCCGAGATCGGCGACTAGGCCGTCACTGATGTCCATGGACGCGGTCGCGATCCGCCCGATGACGGCGCCGAGCGCCAAGCGCGGCTCCGGGAGGTGGTAGCGCCTTGAGAGGAATCGCCGATGGCGCGTGGCCAAGCGCGGCAGCTTGCCCCGGAGTGCCAGCAAACCGAGCGCGGCGTCGCCGATCGTGCCCGACACATACACCGCGTCGCCCACGTTCGCTCCGGCACGCAGCAAGGGCCGGCCCGGCAACGCCTCACCGACCGCGGTGACGGCGATGATGGCGGGGCCCGGCGTGCGGGTGGTGTCACCGCCGAGCAACGAAATGCCGAATTCGGCTTGATCCAGACGTAGCCCGGCGGCGAACCGCCGAAGCCAGGCGGCGTCCGTCGCCGGCGGCAGCGCGATCGCCAACAGATAGCCGAGCGGGCGCGCCCCCTTCCCCGCGAGATCGGACAGATTGACGCGCAAAGCCTTGCGCGCGATCAGCGCCGGGTCGTCGTCAGGCAGCGTGTGGACGCCGACCACCACCGCGTCGGTCTTCAGCACCAAGCGCCGGCCCGCGCGCGGCGCAAGCCAGGCGAGATCGTCCTTGAGGCCGAAGGCCCCGGGATGCCGCGCCAGCGGCGCGAAGTAGCGCGCGATGACCGCGAACTCGCCCGGCAACGTTTCGTGCCGGCGCCGGGCCATGGCCGCTCAACCGGTCTTGCCGGGTTCGAGCGGCGCCGGCGGCGCGGGCTCCGGTGCCGGCGGCGTCTGCGCCATTTCGTCGGGCCGGAGCACCCGCGCGAGCTTGTCGAGCACGCCGTTGACGAACGCCGGCTCGCGCCCCTCGTAGAAGGCGTTGCCGACGCCGACATATTCGGTGATGACGACGCGGGCCGGCGTCTCGGGCCGCGCGAACAGCTCGAAGGCACCCGCCCGCAACAGCGCGCGCAGCACGCGGTCCATGCGGTCGAGCGTCCAGCCCGCCGCCAGCGCGCTCGCGACCATGCCGTCGAGATCGGCGCGGCGCTCCGTGGCGCCGCTAACGATGGCGGCGAACAGCTCGCGGTCGGCCTCGCCCACCACCTCGTCGGTGGTAGCATCCGGGGCCGCGTCGATGCGGTGGGCGACGAATTCCCGCAGGACCCGGTCGGGCGATGCTCCGGTCAGCTCGATCTGATAGAGCGCCTGCACCGCGGCGAGGCGCGCGGCACCGCGACGCTGCGCCTTGGGCGAACGATGGGGCTCGCGCGGCGCGGCGCGCTCGTTCATGCGTTGCGCCCGCCGAGGAATCGGCCCTTGAGCTCGATCATGCGCAGGCACGCATAGGCCGCATCGCCGCCCTTGTCGAGCTGCTTGGGATCGGCGCGGCGGATCGCCTGTTCGCGGTCGTCGACCGTGAGCACGCCGTAGCCGATGGCGACGTTGTGCTCGATGGCGAGCGTCATCAGCCCGCGCGCGCTTTCCCCGCACACGTAGTCGTAATGGCTGGTCTCGCCGCGGATGACGCAGCCGAGGGCGACGAAGCCGTCATACATGTTGAGCGCGAATTTGATGGCGCCCGGTATCTCGAAGGCGCCGGGCACCGAGAGGCGCTCGTGGCGAACGCCGGACTTGTCGAGCATGGCGGTGCAGCCCCGCACCAGCAAATCGGTGATCTCCTCGTGGAAGCGCGCCTCGAGGATCAGCACCTTCCCTTTGAGCTTCGGGACGGGCTGCGCGGCCGATTGCGGGGCCTGCCGGGCCATCAGATCTCTCCCACCGGAATCGTGCGGCGCTCGACCACGCGCAGCCCATAGCCTTCGAGGCCGACGATGACGCGGCTGCTGTTGGTGAGCAGGATCATGTCCTGCACCCCGAGATCGATCAGAATCTGCGCGCCCACGCCGTAGTCGCGCAGCGCCGGATCGTGGCCGTGCGTCTGCTCTTCGCCGTTCGACGAACGCATGCTGTCGGACATCGACGAAACCCAGGGCTCGCGGATCAGCACCACGACGCCGCGGCCCTCCTTGGCGATCAGCCGCATGCTCGCCTGCAGCTCGCCCACATGGCTGTCGCGCATGTCGCCGAGCAGATCGCGGAACACCGACAGGCGATGCATGCGCACCATGATCGGGCCCGGCGCGCGGAGGTCGCCCTTCACCAGCGCCAAATGCTCGGCATAGGCCGCGCGGTTGACGAAGACGCAAGTGCGCCAGCCGCCGCCGTAGCGGCTCTCGAAATTGGTCTCGATGATGCGCTCGACGATGCGGTCGTGGCGCCGGCGGTAGGCGATGAGATCGGCGATGGTCGCGATCTTGAGATTGTGGCGCTGGGCGAAGGCGACGAGATCGGGCATCCGGGCCATGGTGCCGTCGTCGTTCATGATCTCGCAGATCACGCCGGACGGATGAAGGCCCGCGAGGCGCGCCATGTCGACCGCGGCCTCGGTGTGGCCGGCGCGGACGAGCACGCCGCCGTCGCGCGCCATCAGCGGGAAGACGTGACCCGGGATCACGATGTCGCTGCGGTTCTTCGTGGGGTCGATGGCGACCGAGATGGTGCGCGCGCGGTCCGCGGCGGAGATGCCGGTCGTCACGCCCTCGCGCGCCTCGATCGAGACGGTGAACGCCGTGGAGTGGCGCGAGAGGTTGCGCCCGGCCATCAGCGGCAGGCCCAGCTCTTCGATGCGGCTGGGTGTCAACGTGAGGCAGATCAGGCCGCGGCCGTACTTGGCCATGAAATTGATGGCGTTCGGGGTCGCCATCTGGGCCGGGATCACGAGGTCGCCCTCGTTCTCGCGGTCTTCGTCGTCGACGAGGATGAACATCCGGCCGTTGCGGGCCTCTTCGATGATCTCGTCGATGGACGAGAGATAGGATCGGTACGGCACGGTGAGGTCCATCCCGGGCTCCGGTACTCAGCCGCGCAGGCGGGCGGCGATCTGACGCTCTACATAGCGCGCCAAGAGGTCCACTTCCATATTGAGGCGGCTGCCTGCGGCGACGCCGCCGAGGGTCGTATGGGCGGCCGTATGGCCGATGATGTTGATCCCGAAGCGTCCGGCGGCGACATCGTTGACCGTGAGCGACACGCCATCGAGGCAAATCGACCCTTTTTCCGCGACGTAGCCTGCGAGGCGCTCGGGCAGCTCGACCTCGAAGCGGACGCTGCCACCCTCTCCCCGGCGGGTGAGAATCCGCACGACGGCATCGACATGGCCGGTCACGATGTGCCCGCCGAGCTCGTCGCCAAGGGCGAGCGAGCGCTCGAGATTGAGCTTGGTGCCGAGACGCCAGTCGCCGAGCGTGGTGCACGCCAGGGTCTCGGCGGAGGCTTCCACGGCGAACCAGCCGGGCCCCTTCTCGATCACCGTCAGGCAGGGCCCCGAGCACGCGATCGAGGCGCCGAGGGCGATTCCGGTGGTGTCGTAGCCGGTCGCGATCTCAAGACGGCGGTCGCGCCCGGCCCCTTCCGGCGCCACGGCGCGGACGGTCGCAAGATCGGTGACGATGCCCGTGAACATGCCGCGGACCCTAGCGAAGGGCCAGGTAGGTTTCCATGACGTCGGCGCCGACCGGGCGCTGCTCCAACTGGCGCCATTTGGGGCTCTGGGCCGGATCGGAAACGCCGAGCGGATCGAGGGCCGGAACGCCGTCGCCGCCGAGGACCGTGGGCGCGCGAAACCAGACGACGCGGTCCACGAGGCCGGCCCTGACGAGCGCCCCTGCCAGCCGCGCCCCGCCTTCGACCAGGAGCCGCGTCAGGCCGCGATTGCCCAGTTCGGCGAGCATCGCCCGGGGATCGGGGCGTCCGTGCGCGCCCGCCCCGACCGTGACGAGTTCCACGCCCGACGGCAGATCGCGCGGCGGCGCCGCACCCTCTGCCAGCACCAGCCAAACCGGGCCCGCTTCCAGCGACGCGAAAAGCTTGCGCCCGGCCGCGACCAACGCGCGGCCCGCGACCGCGATCCTGACCGGCGGGCGCAGCGGCAAGCCCGGCAGGCGAACCGTGAGCATCGGATCGTCGGCCGCCAACGTCGTGGCGCCGATCATCACCGCATCGTGCTGCGCGCGCAGCGCGTGCGCGGCGGCGCGCGCCGCTTCGGACGTGATCCATTGGCTCCGCCCGCCCGCCGCGGCGATGCGGCCATCGAGGCTGGTCGCGATCTTGAGCGTCACGAGCGGCCGCCCTTCGACGACGCGCATGAAGAATCCGGCGTTTACCACTTCGGCCTCGGCGGCGCGCACGCCGCGCGCGCACGTGATACCGGCCTTGGCAAGCATCGCGGCGCCGCCGCCGTTGACGCGCGGATCGGGGTCGTCGACGGCATAGACGACGCGCGCGACGCCGGCATCGATCAGCGCTTGGGCGCAGGGCGGCGTCTTGCCGTGATGGGCGCAGGGCTCGAGGGTCACATAGGCGGTGGCGCCGCGCGCCGCGGCGCCCGCGGCCGCCAGTGCCGCGGCTTCGGCATGAGGGCGGCCGCCGGGCGCGGTGCGTCCCCGGCCGACGACGACACCGTTCTTGACCAGTACGCAGCCCACGGCCGGATTCGGCCACGTCTCGCCTAGTGCCCGGCGCGCGAGCGCGAGGGCGCCCTGCATGAAGGCGGCGTCGGCGCTACTTGTCTTTTTCGTCACGCTCTTGGGGCGTCAGGGTTTCCAGGAACTGCTCGAAATCCCGGGTTTCGCGGAAATTCTTGTAGACCGAGGCGAAGCGCACATAAGCGACCGGATCGAGGCTGGCGAGCGCCTCCATCACGAGTTGGCCGATCTGGCTCGACGGGATCTCCGTCTCGCCCGAGCTTTCCAGCCGGCGCGTGATCGAATTGACGACCCGCTCGACGCGTTCCTCGCCGATCGGCCGCTTGCGGGTGGCGATCAGGATCGAGCGCAGCAGCTTGTCGCGATCGAACGGCGCGCGCTGGCCGTTCTTCTTGACCACGATCAGCTCGCGCAATTGAACGCGCTCGAAGGTCGTGAAGCGCGAGCCGCAGGCGGGACAGAAGCGCCGGCGCCGGATCGCCGAATTATCCTCGGTCGGGCGCGAATCCTTGACCTGCGTGTCGTCGTGGCCGCAGAACGGGCAGCGCATGTGTCCTCCCCCAGCCCCGCTTCAGATGCCCGGATAGACCGGGAAGCGGCGGCACAATTCCCCCACCTTCGCCCGCACAGCGGCTTCGGCGGCAGAATTGTCGCCGGAATTGCTGGCCGCGAGGCCGTCGAGCACGTCGCCGATGAGATGGCCCACATGGCGGAACTCCTCGGCGCCGAAGCCGCGGGTCGTCGCGGCCGGCGAACCGAGGCGCACGCCGGACGTGACCGTCGGCTTCTCGGGATCGAATGGGATCGCGTTCTTGTTGCACGTGATGTGCGCGCGCTCGAGGCTCTGCTCGGCCGCCTTGCCGGTGAGCTTCTTGGGCCGGAGATCGACCAGCATCAGATGCGTGTCGGTGCCCCCGGCGACGATGCCGAAGCCGCGGCCCCTGAGCGTCTCCGCCATCACCCGCGCATTCTCGACCACGGCCTTGGCGTAGGCGCGGAACTCGGGCCTCAGCGCCTCGCCGAGCATCACCGCCTTGGCGGCGATGACGTGCATCAGCGGTCCGCCCTGGATGCCCGGAAAGACGGCGGAGTTGATCTTCTTGCCGAGTTCGAGATCGTTGCTGAGGATCATGCCGCCGCGGGGGCCGCGAAGCGTCTTGTGCGTCGTCGTGGTGGTGACATGGGCGTGCGGCACCGGGCTCGGATGGGCGCCGCCCGCGACCAGCCCGGCGAAATGCGCCATGTCGACCATCAGATACGCGCCGACCGAATCCGCGATCTTGCGGAAACGGGGGAAATCGATGAGGCGCGGATAGGCCGAGCCGCCGGCGATGATGAGCTTCGGCTTGTGCTCGCGCGCCAGGCGTTCGACCTCGTCGTAGTCGATCATCTGCGTGTCGGGCCTGACGCCGTATGGCACCGGCTTGAACCACTTGCCCGACATGTTGATGGCCATGCCGTGCGTCAGGTGTCCGCCCGCGGGGAGCGCCAAGCCCATGAAGGTGTCGCCGGGATTGAGCAGCGCCATGAACACGGCGGCGTTGGCCTGGGCGCCCGAATGCGGCTGCACGTTGGCGAAGGCGCAGCCGAAGAGCTGCTTCGCGCGCTCGATGGCGAGCGTTTCGGCGACGTCGACGTGCTCGCAGCCCGCATAGTAGCGGCGGCCCGGATAGCCCTCGGCGTATTTGTTGGTGAGCACCGAACCCTGCGCCTCGAGCACCGCGGCCGAGACGACGTTCTCCGACGCGATCAATTCGATATGGTCGCGCAGGCGGCCGAGTTCGCCGCGCATGACTGCTGCGATCTCGGGATCCGACTCGGCGACGCCCGCGCCGAAGAAGCGCTCGGTGAACGCCGGAATTTCCTTTTGCTGTGCCAGTGCCATCGTCGCTGCCTCAATGATCGGATCGAATGTCATTTGCCGCCGAGCTTGGCCACGCGGCGTTCGTGCCGGCCGCCCTCGAAGGGCGTCGAAAAGAAGGCGCTGACGCAATCGCGCGCGGTCTCCTCGCCCACGAGCCGGGCGCCGAGCGTGAGCACGTTGGCGTCGTTGTGCTGGCGCGAGAGGCGGGCTTCGAGGCCGCTATGCGCGGCGACGGCGCGGACCGCCGGGTTGCGGTTGGCGGCCATCGCCATGCCGACGCCGCTGCCGCACACGAGCACGCCCCATTGCGCGCGCGCGCCGGCCACGGCCTCGGCCACCGCCCGCGCGAAATCGGGGTAGTCGACGCTTTCGGGGCCGTTCGTACCCAAATCGATCACCTGATAGCCCATGTCCGCCAGCTGCTTGGCCACGGCGGATTTGAGCGCGACGCCGGCATGATCGGCAGCCACCGCGACCGTATCGCCCCGTGCCGGTGCCGCCCGCCGTCCTTCGCTCATGTATCCGATTGACTCCGCTCAGCGCCGCCCCGCTCCGACCACAACATCTCGCGGGACGCGGCGGAGGACGGCACTACCTGTCCGTATAGCGCGGCCGGAAGGTGGGGCGCAAGCGAAGCACTGTCGCGGCGCTCAATTCTCAACGGAAAGAGCCTGTGCCAATAAAATCAGAGTAATGCCGAGATTTCGCCTAGAATGCGCTGGTTAATACTTGATGTACGATTGACACTGTTTGGTCCTTATGGAATCAGTCCTTGCCCAATAAACATGGCATGGCAACGCCAAAAGGCGAAGACGCGCCCAGTCGAAAAAAAGCACCAAGGCGCGCGACCAGGCACAACCAGGGGGCGAGGGATGAGCAGCGACAAGAACAGCCGCATCTCCGACGACGAGATGCTGCGAATGACGACCAACGTCGTCTCGGCCTATGTCGGCAACAACAATCTGCCGCCGACGCAGATTCCGGACGTGATCAAGACGGTCTATGGCTCGCTGACCAGCCTCAGCCGGACGGCGGGCGGGCGCGACTTGCCGCGGCCGGCCGTGCCGGTGCGCCGCTCGGTGACGCCGGACTACATCGTCTGCCTCGAGGACGGCCGCAAGCTCAAGATGCTGAAGCGGCACTTGCGCACGACGTACAACATGAGCGTCGACGATTACCGCCAGAAATGGGGCCTGCCGGTCGATTACCCGATGGTGGCGCCGAACTACGCCAAGCAGCGCTCGGTGTTCGCCAAGCGCATCGGCCTCGGCCGCCGCGCCGGCCGTCCCGTCGTGGCCGTTGCCGCGAACTGACGCGCCACGTTGTCCGGCACGAAGTTTCGGCGCGCCCCGGGCGTGCCGCGCTCTGGGAGGGGTGAAAAAGGAAAGGGCCCGGCATCGCTGCCGGGCCCTTCGTTTTCAGGCTTGCCGCCCGCCTAGTTGCTGGCGACCTGAGACTTCTTGCCCTGGCTGAACTTCCAGAACACGTAGCCGCCGCCCATCACGTCGCCCTTCTTGTCGAGCTTGATCGGGCCCATGATGGTGGTGAAGGCCTGACCGCTGCGGAGCACCGGCGAGACCTTGGCGAGATCGAACGACTTGGCCTTGGTCGCGGCCTGCGCCCACACCTGGATCGCGGCGTAGGTGTAGAGCGTGTAGCCCTCGGGGTCGTAGTTGTCGGCCTTGAACTTGTCGACCACGGCCTTGGAGGCCGGGTTGTTGCGCGGATCCGGGCCCTGCGTATAGACGAAGCCCTCGCCGGCCGCGCCGGTCACCTTCCAGAAGTCGTCGGTGTCGAGCGCGTCGCCCGAGATCCACACCGGCTTGAAGTTCTTCTCGGCGCCCTGGCGGACCATCAAGGCCGCTTCGGGAGCGTAACCGCCGAAATAGGCGACCTGGATGCCGGCCGCCTGGAGCTTCGAGACCACCGCGGCGTAGTCCTTCTCGCCCGGCTTGATCGCTTCGTAGAGCGCTTCCTTGCCGCCGGCTTTGTTGAAGGCTTTCTTTGTTTCGTCGGCCAGGCCCTTACCGTAGGGCGTGTTGTCGTGGAGGATCGCGATCTTCTTGCCCTTGTGGGCGGCAGCGAGATGGCGGCCCGCCACGTCGCCCTGCGCGTCGTCGCGGCCGCAGACGCGATGGACGTTGTTCCACTTCTTCGCCGCGGCGTCGTCGGTGAGCTTGGGATTGGTCGAGGCCGGCGTGATCTGCACGATCTTGGCCTTCCAATACACCTCGGACGACGGGATCGACGAACCCGAGCAGAAATGGCCGATCACGGCCGCCACCTTCATGCCCGCCACTTTGTTCGCGGCCGTCACGGCCTGCTTGGGATCGCAGGCGTCGTCTTCGACGGCGAGCTTCACCTGCATGCCGTTGACGCCGCCGGCGGCGTTGAGATCTTTGACCGCCATCTCGGCGCCGCGCTTCATCTGCGTGCCGAACGGCGCTTCCTTGCCGGTCATCGGACCGATGACGGCGATGGTGACATCCTTCATTTGCGCATGGGCGGCGGCCGCGAGGGCAACCGCCGATACTGCTGCCAGCGCAGCGATCGTAACTTTACGCATCGATTTGGCACTCCCTTGTGCTGTGCGATTGGTGGCGGCGCGGCGGACCCATGGTCTCAGCGAAATTCGTCCCGTCCGTGTTCGCACCGCTTCGGCAATATTAGGCGCGCGAACCCCGCGGCCACAAGGGAGACATTGCCTAAACGGAAGCCTAAGTGGCTGTCCGCGCGCGCCAAGAGACGGGGCTGGTCCGCTCGTAGAGCCACGGGTACTGCGTCGTGAGCTTCCGGGCGTGCGCCAAGCGGTGGGCAAGCACCGACACGGCCACGAGAAAGGCCGTATCGGCGAGATAGCCCGTCGGCGACCAAAGCTCGCCGTCGGCGAAGGCCCGGTTCAAGGCGCGATCGACGAAGCCCAACAGGAACGGATAGACAACGGCGTGCCAGAACGGCCGCCACGTTATGGCGATGGCGCGGCCCGTGGACCACGCCGCGAAGCCCATCATGACGAGCGTGACGACGATGGTGCCGCCAAGATGCGTGTCGAGAATCGGGATCATGTCTTGGCTCCGTGGCCGCCCTCGAGATAGGCGGCGCGGACTTCCGGATTGGCGAGGAGATCCTTGCCGCTGCCGGAGAGGACGATGCGGCCGTTGGCCATGACATAGCCCCGGCTCGCGAGGCGCAGCGCCTGATGCGCGTTCTGCTCGACCAGCAGCACGGTCATACCGGCCTTGTTGATCGCGGCGAGAATTTGAAAGATCTGGCGCACGATCAGCGGCGCCAAGCCGAGCGAAGGTTCGTCGAGCAGCAGCAGCCGCGGCCGGCTCATCAGCGCGCGGCCGATCGCGAGCATCTGCTGCTCGCCGCCCGAAAGCGTGCCGCCGCGCTGCTGCGCGCGCTGCTTCAAGATCGGGAACAGGCCGTAGACGCGCTCGAGATCGGCCGAGAAATGGGCGGGATCCCCGAGCGATGCGCCGAGCTGGAGATTCTCGAACACGCTCATGCGCGGAAAGATGCGTCGGCCCTCCGGCACCTGGGCGATGCCGCGCCGCACGATGTCGTGCGTGGCCAGGCGCGTGATGTCGGCGCCCTCGAAATCGATGCGGCCGGCGGCGGCGCGCGGGTTGCCGCACACCGACATCAGGAGCGTCGACTTCCCCGCCCCGTTCGCGCCGATGATGGTGACGATCTCGCCCTGCTTCACGTCGACGTCGACGCCGCCGAGCGCCTCGATATTGCCGTAGCGGGCGACGAGTCCGGCGATCGCCAGCATCACGCCGCCTCCTCGGGCTCGCCGAGATAGGCGCGGATGACGGCGGGATCGCTGCGGATCTCGGCCGGCGTGCCGTCGGCGATCTTGCGGCCGTAGTCGAGCACCACGATGTGGTCGGAAATCTCCATCACCACGCTCATGTCGTGCTCGATGAGCAGGATGCCGATCTTGTGCTCGTCGCGGATGAAGCGCAGCAGCGAATTGAGCGCCTCGGATTCGCGCGGATTGAGACCGGCCGCCGGCTCGTCGAGGCAGAGCATCACCGGCTCGGTGCACATGGCGCGCGCGATCTCGAGCCGGCGCTGGCCGCCATAGGGCAGGCTTTCCGCGGCATCGTCGGCGCGATCCACGAGTTCGGTGCGCTCGAGCCAGTAGCGCGCGCGCTCGATCGCCGCGTGCTCCGCCTTGCGGTAGCCGCTGAAGCCGAACAGGCCCAGCAGCGTGTAGCCCGAGGCGCGCATCAGGCGGTTGTGCTGCGCCACCACCAGATTCTCGAGCACCGTCATCTTGGGAAACAGCCGGATGTTCTGGAAGGTGCGCGCCACCCGCGCCTGGGCGGCGATGCGGAAGCCTTCCATCCGCTCGAGGAGGTATTCCCGGCCCGTGGCGGGATGACGGAGGCGCATCCGCCCGACGGTCGGCTTGTAGAAGCCGGTGAGGCAATTAAAGACGGTCGTCTTGCCGGCGCCGTTGGGGCCGATGACGGCCGTGATCTTGCGGTCTTGCGCGGCGAAGCTGACGTCGTTGACGGCCACGAGCCCGCCGAAGCGGATCGTGAGATGGTCCACTTCGAGCAGCGGCGGCGTCATTTCGCCTTCCCGGCCGCGGCGGGCTTAAGTCGCACCGTCGGCTCGCGGTGGGCAAGCAGCCCCGCCGGGCGCCACAGCATGATGCCGACCATGGCGAGACCGAAGGCGAGCATCCGGAAATCCTTCACCTCGCGGAACGCCTCGGGCAGGCCGATCAGCAGCAGCGCCGCGAGCACCACGCCGAGCTGGCTGCCGAAACCGCCGAGCACGACGATGGCGAGGATGATCGCCGATTCGATGAACACGAAGCTCTCGGGGCTGACGAAGCCCTGGCTGGTCGAAAAGAACGCGCCCGCGAATCCGCCGAACATGGCGCCGACGCCGAACGCCGTCAGCTTGGTGTTGGTGGGATTGATGCCGAGCGAGCGGCACGCGATCTCGTCCTCGCGCAACGCTTCCCAGGCGCGCCCGATCGGCATCTGCCGCGCGCGGAGCGCGAACCAGTTCACGATCAAGGCCAGCGCGAGGATGATGTAGTAGAGATAGATCTTCTCGTGCGTGGGGGTGTAGTCGATCGGAAACAGGTTATCGCTCACCCATTTGTGGAACGGGATTTGGCCTTCCGCGGCCTCCTCGTCCCAGGAGAGGCCGAACAATGTCGGGCGCGGAATGCCGGAAATGCCGTTGGCTCCGTTGGTGAAACCGTACCAATTCTGGATCACGACGCGGATGATTTCGCCGAAGCCGAGCGTCACGATCGCAAGATAGTCGCCGCGCAGGCGCAATACGGGGAAGCCCAACAGCACGCCGACAAGCGCCGCGAGCAATCCCGCCAGCGGCAGCGAGAGCCAGAAGCTCAACTGGATGTCCGGAGTCGTCGCCAGCAACGCGAAGGTGTAGGCGCCCACGGCGTAGAAGGCGACGTAGCCGAGATCGAGCAATCCGGCGAGGCCGACCACGATGTTGAGGCCCCAGCCGAGCATGATGTAGGTCATCACCAGGATGGCGACCGACATCACCTGCTGGTCGTTGCGGAACGCCACCGGCATCGCCACGGCCGCGAAGCCCAGGATCGGCCCGGCATAGCGGGCGATGGATTGAACCCGCGCGCCCATCCGGTCGGCGGCGGCCTCGCGCTCCTTGATCTCGGCCACGCGCACCCGGCGCCGGCCGATCGCCGCGCGCAGCCCCAGGAACACCGTGACGCTGAACAAGCACCACTGAACGACCGGTGCCTCGAACGGCATGAAGCGGCGCGCCGTTCGCGCCGCGGCTTCGGTGCCGAACAGCGTCTCCGGAAGGAGCCCGATCAGCAGCAGGAGGCCGACGATCGCGGCACCGACGATGACCGCGCCGCGATAGCCCTCGCGGAGTAGCACCAGGGCGATCCGGGCGGCGAATGCCAGCGCAACGCAGGCGACGACGTCGGGAATGCGTGTGTAGAGCGCCATCGCGCCCGGCACGTCGCGAAGCTCGAAGCCGACCAGGATCACCGTGAGCATCAGCACGACGAAGGCGGTGAGCGCCGCTTCCTTCACCATCGCCGGGACATCGAGCGGACGCGCCGTCGCGTTCATGGCGCTAGACCTTCTCGATATCGGGTTTGCCGAGCAGTCCGGTCGGCCGGAAGATCAGGACGACGACGAGGACGGTGAACACCGCCACGTCCTTGTATTCGCTGCCGCGCTCCGCATACCCGGCGAAGAAGGTTTCGATGAGGCCGATGAGGACGCCGCCGAGCATGGCGCCCGGCAGCGATCCGATGCCGCCCAGGACGGCGGCCGTGAATGCCTTCACCCCCGCCAGGAACCCGATGAAGAAATCGATCGAGCCGTAACGCAGCGTATAGATAAGCCCCGCCACCGCCGCGAGAACGGCGGCGATGACGAACGTCGTCGCGATGGTGCGGTTGACGTTGATGCCGAGCAGCGAGGCCATTTTCTGATCCTGCTCGCAGGCGCGCTGGGCACGTCCCAGCGAGGTGCGCGTGATCACGTAGGTGAACGCCACCATGAGCATGATGGTGATGACGATGATCATCAGCTCCATGTAGCTGACTTGCACCGTGTAATCGGTGTCCGCCGGGGTCTTCACCGTCCAGAGCTCGAGGCCGCCGGGAATCATGGGCTGCAGCGGGCGCGGCCGCGCGCCCTGCAGCAGCTGCACGTAGTTCTGGAGGAAGATCGACATGCCGATGGCCGTGATCAGCGGCGCGAGGCGCGACGATCCGCGCAGCGGACGATAGGCGACGCGCTCCAGCGTCCAGCCATAGAAGCCGTTGATCACCATCGAGAGCAGGAGCATCGCAAGGATCGCGACCGGGACCCAGCCGAGCCCCAGCGCCTCCATGATGAAATAGGCGATCAGCGCGACGAAGGCGCCGATCATGAAGATCTCGCCGTGGGCGAAATTGATCATGCCGACGATGCCGTAGACCATCGTGTAGCCGATGGCGATCAGGCCATAGACGAAGCCGAGCGAGATTCCGCTGATCAGTTGATTGAAGAAATAGGAGAAGCTGTCTTGCATCGATCAGCTCGTCCTTGGCCGGAGGGAGCGCGGGCGGCGCCGGTATCCGCACGCGGCCGCCGACGCGTGTCCGTCCGTGTGAAGGCTCCCCGCCATTCCCGCCCTTGTCGCCGTTCCCGGCGACGCGAATGGCGCCGGCCGGACCTCTCCGCCTTCATAGCCAAGCGCCTGTATCGAGACAACAACCTTGCCCCGGCCTAGACTGCGCCCGGCGCCGACTGCGCCGCTCTGCCGCTGGACTTGGAAATTGTTTTAGACTTAAAACAATTCCGCCGCTTGCCGCGGGCCTGGATCGCGGCCTTCTCGGAGATTCAAACATGAATTCGGTGATGCCGGCCAAGCCGTCGACGGTGCCGTCCAACCAGCACGCGCCGTTTCAGTGGGACGACCCGTTCCTGCTCGACGACCAGCTCACCGAGGAAGAGCGCATGGTGCGCGACTCCGCGCGCGCCTATTGCCAGCAGAAGCTCATGCCGCGGGTGCTCGAGGCGAACCGCCACGAGAAATTCGACCGCGCCATCATGAACGAAATGGGTGCCCTTGGCTTCCTCGGCTCCACCTTGCCCGAGAAATACGGCTGCCCGGGCGTCAACTACGTCACCTACGGCCTGGTCGCGCGCGAAGTGGAGCGGGTGGACTCGGGCTATCGCTCGGCGATGTCGGTGCAGTCTTCGCTCGTGATGCACCCGATCTACGCCTACGGCACCGAAGAGCAGCGCATGCGCTTCCTGCCGAAGCTCGCGACCGGCGAATGGGTCGGCTGCTTCGGCCTGACGGAACCCGACCATGGCTCCGATCCCGGCAGCATGAAGACGCGGGCCAAGTCGGTCGCCGGCGGATTCTCCGTCACCGGCGCCAAGATGTGGATCACCAATTCGCCGATCGCCGACATCTTCGTCGTCTGGGCCAAGACGGATGACGGCGTCATCCGCGGCTTCGTGCTCGAGAAGGGCATGAAGGGTCTCTCGGCGCCCAAGATCGAGGGGAAATTCAGCCTGCGCGCCTCCACCACGGGCGAGATCGTGATGGACAGCGTGTTCGTGCCCGAGGCGAACCTGCTGCCCAACGTCACCGGCCTCGCCGGCCCGTTCGGCTGCCTGAACCGCGCCCGCTACGGCATCGCCTGGGGTGCGCTCGGCGCCGCCGAGTTCTGCTGGATGGCGTCGCGCCAATACACGCTCGACCGCAAGCAGTTCGGCCGCCCCCTCGCCGCCAACCAGCTCATCCAGAAGAAGCTCGCCGACATGCAGACCGAGATCACGATCGGCTTGCAGGCATGCCTGCGCGTCGGCCGGCTGTTCGACGAGAAGAAGCTCGCGCCCGAGATGATCTCGATGATCAAGCGCAACTCGTGCGGCAAGGCGCTCGACATCGCCCGCGTCGCCCGCGACATGCATGGCGGCAACGGCATCTCCGACGAGTTCCACGTCATCCGCCACGTGATGAACCTCGAGGCCGTCAACACCTACGAGGGCACCCACGACGTCCACGCCCTCATCCTCGGCCGGGCACAAACCGGGATTCAGGCGTTTACCGCCTAGTAGCCTTTGGCGCCCACCATCGCATCCGGCTCCAGCGAGCCTGAGGTGCGCCATGGTAAAGCAATTTGCCAGACGTGCGTTCGAGACAGGCCGCGTGGCCGCGATCGCGTTGACGCTGCCGTTTCTGTTCGCCGCCGATGCTTTCGGCGACGACGTCTGCCATTTCGTCGAGGTGCAATGCGACCGCGCGTCCAAGGCTGTGCGCATCGTGCCGTTCAGCGCCATGGACCAGGAATGCGGCCGCCTGCGCGCCGTCAAGGATGCCGACTGGCTGGTCGACGTGGCGCATCACGTGCGCGCGACCGGCAAAGACCGGCTTGGTCCGGGTGCCGCCAAAGTCCTGAAGTGCGAGCTCGGCCCGGGAAAGTCCGTTTGGACCTACGTTCAAGGGAGTCCGGTCAAAGGCAATATGACGGGACCTTGCGGCGCCGTTTTTTCGGCGTTGGTGACCATCGAGGAGCAACAGCCGGTCGCGCGCCGCGTCGTCAACGACCTCAATTTGCTGCTGGACTGCAATTCCGGCGGAGCCGCGGACCGGATCGAGTACTACGTGGACAGCCAAAAGCTCGTCATACAATGGTCCACCGAGCCGCAATTCGGCGCCCTCGAGCGGACGGTGCTGGCACGCAAGTACCTGGCCGACGCGGCGCGCGGCGGCCGTTAGCGCGGCCACGCCGCCGCCGCAATGCAACCCTAATCGGGCCATCGCCGTCGCCGAGCGTGGCGAAACGGCCAGAGGGGTTCGATCGCCGATGAGCGGCCTGCAACGCGGTGCGCGCGTCCGTCGCGCGGATGCGATCCTGCTCGGAATAGCGATCATCGGCATTCTCGCCAGCGCCGCGTTCGCCGAGTTCGGCGAGCGCTGGTGGCTGTTCGACGTGTTCGCGCACTTCCGCTGGCACTACATCGCCACGGCGCTGATCCTGGTACCCCTCGCGCTCTGGCGCCGGCGGCGCTGGCTGGCCTTGGCCGCCTTGCTGGCCGGCGCCGCGCATGTTCCCGCCGTCATCGAGCGCCCGGCCCAAATCGCGCAGGCGTCGCCGGGCGGCCCGATCGAACTCAGCGTCATGACGGCGAATGTCTGGTGGCGCAGCGACAAGCTCGACAATCTAATGGGCCGCATCAAGGTCGCCGACCCCGATATCGTCGTCCTCCAGGAAGTGTACGGGCCCTGGCACCGCGCCGTCGAAACGCTTCGTGTCCATTATCCGCACATCGCGCCGGCGGCGTGGCGCGAATCCGGGATCGTCATCCTCAGCCGGCATCCCATTCTTGCCTCTCGGGCCGACGAGTTCACCGCCACCGCAGACGTCGATTTCAAGGGCCGCACACTCCGGGTCGCCGGCGTGCACATGCCGACGCCGCTTTCGGCGGCGAGATGGCACGCGCAGCAAGCGACCTTCGATCGCCTGGCCGCGGATGCGCGGGCGGCGGGCATGCCTTTCATCGCGGCCGGCGATTTCAACTTGACGCCCTATTCGCCCCGCTTCGGCGCGTTCCTCGACGCAAGCGGCCTCCGCCGCGCGCCGCTCGGCGGCTTTTGGCCCGCAACCTGGCCGGCGGCCAGCGGATTAAAGTACGGCGGGCCGTTCTGGCGCGGCTTCGAGATCGACCACATCCTGGTGAGCCGCGAGTTCGGGCTCGCCAACGTCTTTCGCGGGCCCGACATCGGCTCCGATCATTTTCCGGTGCATGCGCTGCTGAAATTTCTTCGCTGACGGACCGCGCCGGCCCGGTGCATCCGCCGGCGGCGTCACGCCCAATTGATCGACGCGCGCGCACCGCCGGGGACATAGTGGCGTTGAAACCCGATCCGCGCTCCGACGAAGGCTAGCCCATGCAAAAGCTCCTGCCCCTCGCCGCCCTCATCGCCCTCGCCGGCGCCGCCCACGCCCAGGACTTCCGCACCGAGAAACACGCGGTCCGGGTCGTGACGGTCGCCAAGGGCCTGCAGAATCCCTGGGGCCTCGCCTTCCTCCCCGACGGCAAGATCATCGTCACCGAGCGGCCCGGCCGGATCCGCATCGTGGACAAGGACGGCAAGCTCTCGCCGCCCCCGGCCGGCGTGCCCGAGGTCTATGCCCGCGGCCAGGGCGGCATGCTCGACATCACGCTGCATCCGGAATTCGCGCGCAATCGCCTCGTCTATTTCACCTATGCCGAACCCGGCACCGGCGGTGGTGGCACGGCAGCGGCTTTCGCCCGCCTCTCCAACGACGGCACGCGCCTCGAAGACCTCAAGGTGATCTTCCGCCAATATCCCAAGGTGGAAGGCGGCCTGCATTTCGGCACGCGCATCGTCTTCGCGCGCGACGGACGCGTCTTCGTCACCGTGGGCGAACGCGGCCAGATGCAATTGGCGCAGGACACCTCGGTCAATCGCGGCCAAGTGATCCGCGTCGAGGCCGATGGCCGGATCCCGGCCGACAATCCCTTCGTCGGCAAATCCGGAACGCGCCCCGAGATATGGTCCTACGGCCACCGCAACCCGCAGGGCGCCGCGATCCACCCCCAAACCGGCAAGCTCTGGACGGTCGAACATGGGCCCGCGGGCGGCGACGAGGTCAACATTCCCCTCGCCGGCCGCAACTACGGCTGGCCCGTGATCGGCATCGGCAAACATTATTCGGGCGAGCGCATCGGCGTCGGCACCCACAAGGAGGGCATGGAGCAGCCGGTCTACAATTGGGATCCGCAGATCGCGCCTTCGGGCATGGATTTCTACACCGGCGACAAGTTTCCGCAGTGGCGCGGCAATTTGTTGATCGGACTGCTGATGACCCAGGCGCTGGTGCGACTCGAATTGAACGGCGAGAAGGTGGTGCACGAGGAGCGCATGCTGACGGGCATCCGGCAGCGCCTCCGCCATGTCCGTCAGGGGCCCGACGGCTTCGTCTACATGCTCACCGACGAAAGCGACGGCAGCATCTTGCGTCTCGAACCCCGCTGATCTAGGCGCGGTGGTTGACGCAGATCTTTGTGGCCTCGACGGTGCTCAAGGGCTCGCTGGTCAAGCCGCATTTGTTGGGCCCGCCCTCGACCGTGGCGGCCGCGTTTTTGCAGAAATGCGTGCACTCCTCGCAGAGGCCGAAGGCCTTGCCTTCGTTGTTGCGCTCGATCGCCGCGGCGAGGCGGCCGAGCGCGCGGCGGGCCGCTTCGAGGTCGTCCCCCAGCGCCCCGGCGGAGGCCTCCAGGCACTTCAGCGGATCGCGCCGCAGTATGTTGGTGCCGCTATCCGTCACGTCGATGCGGACCGCGCGCCGGTCATGGGGCACCGCGACACGCCGGACATAGCCCTTGGACTCGAGCGATTTGAGGGTCTGAGACGCCGTCCCCTTCGTTGTTTGAAGGTACTCCGCTAGAGCAGAGGGGGTGCGCGAATACCGGTTGGCCCGGGCGAGATACCGCAATGCTTCCCATTGCGCAGGGTTGAGCCCCTGGGCGAACTGCAAGCAGTGAATAGTTCTACCTAATCTATTGATTAGGTTTGTTATTTTAGCGGGCATCCAGGCGCACCCAAGGTTGAAGCCGATCCGTCGAACCGTCTTGAGACGGTTACATTTTTGTTATCGACTCGAAATCGTTTCGACTCGACATCTTTTTTTCGGCGTGTTACTTGAATCACAGATAATATCGACTCGAAACAAAGCAACAAGGCGTCTTTAGGGAGCGCCATCGTACGAAGAGGGACTCAGCAATGGCTCTCGTGAAAGCAACCCAAACCGAACGCAGCGACCGGCGGTATATCGCCGCCGCCATGGACGTGCCGCTGCTCGAGCGCGACCATGAGGTGAACCTCGCCAAGCGCTGGCTCGAGAAGCGCGACGAGAAGGCGCTGCACGAGCTCGTCGGCGCCCATGCTCGGCTCGTGGTACGCATCGCGGCCGGCTTCCGTGCCAGCGGCCTGCCGCTCGCCGATCTCATCCAGGAAGGCAATATCGGCTTGATGGAAGCCGCCGAGCGCTTCGATCCGGAGCGCGAGGTCCGCTTCTCCACCTATGCCAGCTGGTGGATCGTCGCCTCGATCCAGAACTACATCCTGCGCAACTCGTCGATCGTGCGCGCGGCGACCACGCCGAAGCAGCGCCGGCTGTTCTTCAATCTCCGGCGCCTGCGCGGCAAGGTCGGCGGCGGCTACGACGGCGGCCTCTCCACCGACGAGCGCATCGCACTCGCCAAGCGCCTCGGCGTGACCGTGGCCGAGGTCGAGCGGATGGAGACCCATCTCGCGCGTCCCGACCAATCGCTCAACACCGCCATCGGCAACGACGAATCGGCCGAGATCCAGGACTTCCTCGCCGATCCCGCGCCGAACCCGGAAGAACTCGCGGAGCATGAGAACGGCCGCCAGGCGCGCAGCGACTGGATCCAGCAGGCGCTGGGCCAACTGACCCCGCGCGAGCGCAAGATCGTCGAGCGCCGCTTCCTCGACGACGAGCGCAAGGAGACGCTGGCCGACATCGGCGACAGCTTCGGCGTCAGCAAGGAGCGCATCCGCCAGATCGAGGCGCGGGCACTTCAGAAGATGAAAGAGGCGCTGACCAAGCTCGCGGACCAGCCCGAGGACCTCGTCGAATCGTGAGCGGCGGCGCACCGAAGGCCTTTCCGCTCGAAGTCTCGGTCCACGACCTCAAGCGCGCCCTCGATGAGGGCGCCACGGTCGTGGACGTGCGCGAGCCTTGGGAAGCCGAGATCGCCAAAATCGAAGGCGCCGTCCTTATCCCGCTCGGCGAATTCACCGAACGCGCGAAGACGCTACCGCGCGACAAGCCGATCTACATCCATTGCCATCACGGCGGCCGCAGCATGCAGGCCACACAGTGGCTGCGCCGGAACGGCTACGCCACGGTGGCGAATGTTGCGGGCGGCATCGACGCTTGGTCGCAGGCGATCGATCCCGACGTACCGCGGTACTGAAGCGCCCTACCCCGCCAAGCCCAGGAACGGCATCGCCGCCTTGATCAGGCGCGGCATCGCAAGGGGGCGCACAAGCCGCGCATCGTAGCGCGCCATGCGCCGGTCGTTCTCGGCCAGGCAGATCTTCATGAAGCGCTTGATGGTGAGCTTCTCGCCGCCGGCGAGGAAGTTGCGGCCTTCGATCGTCATGGCGCTGTTGTTCTTACCGTCTTGCGAGCCTTGGCCGGGCTTAGGCGCGACACCGCCCTTGGCGAACTTCATGCGCTTCCACGCCCGCGTCGCCAGCGCCGCGAAGCGCCGCCCCGCGAAGGCGGGACGCACGACGAGCATGCGCTGCGCCTGGGCGTAGACCGCCCAGTTGACGAAGAAGAGGATGTGACGCGCCTCCTCTTGGATCACCGGCTCGAAGACTTCGATCAGCTCGGCCGGGAAATAGCCGCTGTCCATGGCCAGCTTGTAGAGCCCGAAGGCGAAGAACGAGTCGAAGCACTCGCCATAGCCCGTGCAGAGATACGACCATTCCGGGTCGGGCGGCGGCACGAAGGATTCGTCGAGCGTGATCTCGATGCCGTAGAAGCGGATCATGTTCTCGAGCACGACCTTGTGCCGGCGCTCCTCGAACGCGTTCAGCGCGATCGCCTCGCGGATCAGCGGATCGGCCGTGGCATCGGCGATCGCCTGCATGTTCTTGGACGTGTGGAGCTCAGTTTCGACCGCGATATCCCAGAACGGCAGGCCCGCGAGCCGCGCCAGCGCGTCGGGCGCGAGCGTCGGCCACGGAATGATCGCCGGCTTGTAGGGATCGAACGTGTCGAGCAGCATCCGGCAGAAGAGCTGCTTGTGCGCTTCCGAGCCCGGGCGGATGCGGCCCTCGCGCTTGAAGCGCCAGTGCTGCCCGCTCTCGGCGGTGGATGCGGCCGCGTCCGTCAAGCTCGTGCCCCGTTCGGATATCGTCACGTTTCCGCAGTTATGCGCAAACGGCGCGCCGGTCAATCGGCGCTGTTGCCGCGTGCCGCGCTTGTGGTAATCCGTCGCCCGCCGGGGACCAAGGGGGAGGAAACCATGATGTTTCGTCGTGCAATCTGTGCGGCCGCGGCCGCGCTGACGTTCGCGGCTCTCGCGACGGCGGAAACGCCCGTCGAGCGCGGACGCTATTTGGTCGAAACCATCGGCGGCTGCGGCAATTGCCACACGCCGCGCGGCCCCGGCGGCGCGTTCGCCGCGGGCCAGCATCTGGCCGGCGGTTTCGTGTTCGACGAGAAGCCGTTCCGCGCCGTCGCCTCGAACATCACGCCGGACAAGGAAACCGGCATCGGAAATTGGACCGACGAGCAGCTGGTGAAGGCGATCCGCGAAGGCCTCCGCCCCGACGGCAGCCTCGTCGGCCCGCCGATGCCGATCGAGCTCTACCGCATGCTTTCGGACACCGACGTCAAGGCGATCGTCGCCTATCTCC